>PDWJ01000602.1_pt1 | contig 84073 bp, 79 predicted proteins | sample 1430881 | NCBI WGS metagenome assembly PDWJ01 (sample SAMN01162460, study PRJNA174530) | Oral metagenome, whole genome shotgun sequencing project. | biome: Marine environment; feature: Marine mammal; material: Swab sample of the gingival sulcus; isolation source: swab sample of gingival sulcus...
CTCAGCTGTGTAGATTACTATTTGAATTGAACCGCCGTATGCCGAACGGCACGTACGGTGGTGTGAGAGGGGCTACTGGTTAGCCCCTACTCGATTAGGAGGAATAATGAACAATATATTAAAAGTAATACCCTTGGGGGGGTTAAACGAAATAGGCAAAAACATGACCGCCTATCAATACCGCAATGAAATTATTATTGTCGATTGCGGCGTTAAATTTCCCGAAGATGAAATGCTTGGTATTGATTTGGTAATTCCAAATTTTAATTACCTGATTGAAAACCAATCAAAAATTAAAGCGTTATTAATCACGCATGGTCATGAAGACCACATAGGCGCGATACCCTTTTTCTTAAAGGAAATTAATGTGCCGATTTACACGGCAAAGTTAACAGCGGCCTTAATTAAACGCAAACTAGAAGAACACCCAAAGTTGCCAAAAGTTAAAATGAACGAAATTACTGATGGTAAAATCATCAAAATAGGGTCGTTTTCTTTTGAGTTTATTCGCGTTAATCATTCTATACCAGACGCTATGTCAATCGCAATAAAAACACCAGTTGGCACGATTATTCAAACTGGTGATTTTAAGGTTGACTACACACCCATTGATAATAAGCCGATCGATTTACAACGCTTTGCCGAGCTCGGGCGCGAAGGCGTTTTAGCGCTTTTGGCAGATTCGACTAATGCAACCCGTCCAGGTTACACAATGAGCGAATCAAGTGTTGGTGACACCTTTGAAACGCTGTTTCGACACAACACGCATTCGCGTATAATTGTCGCTAGCTTTGCTTCAAATGTACACCGTTTACAACAAATTGCCAATGCTGCTCTGATCAATAACCGCAAAGTGGCGTTTTCTGGTCGAAGCATGCTCAATACGGTGCGCGTTTCTTCTGAAATCGGTTATTTAAATATTCCGCAAGACGATTTTATTGATATTGAAGATATCAACGGCTATCCAGATAATGAAATCTGTATTATCACAACGGGATCACAGGGTGAATCAATGGCAGCGCTTACCCGCATGGCAAACAACGACCATTATTCGGTTAAAATTAGAGAGGGCGATTTAGTTATCTTATCGTCATCACCAATTCCTGGTAACGAAAAGAGCATCAATCGAGTGATCAATAAATTGTATGCACAAGGGGCAGATGTTGTATACAATGCTCTAGCTGACGTACATGTATCTGGTCACGCTTGCCAAGAAGAATTAAAACTGATTCACAATTTAGTTAAACCAAAGTTTTTTATGCCTGTACATGGCGAATTTATTCATTTAATGCAACATGCAGAACTCGCTCAAAAAATGGGTATGAGTAAAGATGATATCATTATTGCCGAAAATGGTTCGGTTGTCGAATTTACAAAAGACAGTGCTCAAATTAACGGTTGCGTTGAAGCGGGCGCCACATTAGTCGACGGCTTAGGTATAGGCGATATTGGTAACGTCGTATTGCGCGACCGCCGCATATTGTCAGAGCAAGGGCTGATTATGATCGTTGTTGCAATGAATAGCACTGGCCAGTTTTTAAGTGGTCCTGACCTTATTTCACGTGGTTTTATTTACATTAAAGAATCGGAAGATTTTATGAATGCGGCACGTGTTAAACTACAAAACACGATGATGAACATTGAAAAAGACGGTATTCAAGACTGGGCAAAAATAAAGTCTTTACTTAAAAAACAGCTGAGTGATTACATTTACACTGAAATGCGACGTCGACCGATTATTATACCTGTCATCGTCAATATTCAAAACTAGGAGTGTCAATTGAAAAAACTATCTATATTATTGATAATTATATCGCTATTAATGACAGCCTGTAATACAGCTGAATTAAATAGTCCAGTAGACCCGACTGATGAAACCGAATACGATTTTACGGTGCCTAAGGGAGCATCGACTAAGCGTATTGCAAAACTCTTAGAAGAAGCCGGCTTAATCAATAAATCTTATGCTTTTATCGCTTCCGCCAAAAAGTTAAAACTTGATGACCAGCTAAAAGCAGGTGATTACAAAATTAAAAAGTCGATGAATACACCTGACATCGTCAAAAAAATCGCCGCTGGTGACGTATACGTCGAAACGATTAAGGTGACGATACCCGAGGGTTTTGAATATGTTCAAATTGTCGATAAGTTGGCAGATTTAGGTCTAGTTAATCGTGAAAAATTTGATGATTTAGCTGAAAATCACGCTTTTGATTATAAGTTTTTAAACGACGAACGTGAATATTTGCACAGGTTAGAGGGTTTTTTATATCCTGCAACTTATCAGTTTTTGCCAAATAGTGACGAATTGACAATACTGACCGCAATGTTAGACACCTTTGATAAAAAATTTAAAGATGACTATTATCAAAGAGCTGAAGAACTGGGTTACACAGTTGATCAACTCGTTACACTGGCATCGGTGATCGAACGCGAATGCGTTGTCAGTGATGAATTAACAAAGATTTCGTCAGTTTTTCACAATCGTTTAAACGATGATTACAAGTTAGAAGCAGATTCGACGGTTCAGTATGTTTCAGGTGAACGCAAAGAAAAGATGCTCAACTCAGATATAGCGCTTGACACGCCTTATAACACCTATAAATACGCAGGGTTACCACCATCGCCGATTTGCAACCCCAGTATTGAGGCAATTGAAGCAGCGCTCTATCCAGAAAATAGCAAACTTTACTTTTTTGTCGTAACGGGCGATCGCGATGGCCGTCACAATTTTTCTGAAACTTACCAAGAACACTTGAAAAACAAGCGCGAAGCCGAAGCAAAATTAAAACAATAAAGGGCATAGTATGTCATTTATCAATAAGAATATAAAAGCGTATGTCGACAAAAAACTAAGCGATCAAACGCCTGATTTAATGGCGATTAGGGCGCAGGGGATCGCCCAGCATATACCAATTATCAGTGACCAAGTCAGTGCATTTTTGCGTTTTCAGTTGACGCTATTAAAGCCAAAAAGCATACTTGAAATCGGCACCGCGATTGGCTATTCGGGTTCAATTATGTTGACTTATAGCAATGCTTATTTGACGACTATTGAACTTGAACAAGCACGGGTTGACACAGCAAGTGACAATTTTGCTAAATTGGGTTTAGCCGAACGCGTTACCATGTTAAAGGGCGATGCAGCAGTCGTGTTAGAAAAACTTGCTGGGCGAAAGTACGACCTTATTTTTATCGATGCGGCAAAAGGTCATTATTTAGATTACTTCAATAAATGCCAACCTCTACTTAACGAAGGTGGGGTTTTTATTGCTGACAATGTACTCTTGTCTGGTTATTTAGCTGGTGAACCGCATATTCGGCGTCAGCGCACTGCCAATGCCCGTATGGATGCATTTATTGATTATGTATTTTCGCTATCAAATTACACGACAGCGTTGTTGACAGTCGGTGACGGCGTTTTAATCAGTACAAAAAAATATTAGTAAAAAAGGTTATAAATATGAAAAAGATTGAACTGCTAGCGCCAGCTGGCGACTTAGAAAAATTAAAATACGCCATCATCTACGGTGCTGATGCCGTTTACATCGGCGGCGAAATATTTGGCATGCGCGTCAGCGCAAAAAATTTTACCGTCGAGCAAATGGCAGAAGGTATTAACTTTGCCCACGATAGGGGCGTTAAAGTATACTTAACGCTCAATATTATACCGCATAATGACGATATTGCTGTCCTTGAAAATTATCTACTAGAAATTAAAGATTTGCCTTTTGACGCCTATATTATTTCAGACCCAGGTGTCTTAAGCGTACTGCAAGTCATCTACCCCGATGCTGAAGTACACCTAAGCACGCAAGCTAACAATACTAACTATAAAAGCGCGGCATTTTGGCACAAGTTTGGCATATCGCGCGTGATACTGGCGCGCGAATTATCGTTTCAAGAAATCGAAGAAATTCGCCAAAATACGCCGTCAACCCTTGAACTAGAAGCATTTGTGCACGGTTCAATGTGCATTTCATACTCGGGGCGCTGTTTAATATCAAATTACATGACGGGGCGAAACGCTAATAAAGGTGCCTGTTCGCACCCTTGTCGTTGGAAATACCATTTAGTTGAAGAACAGCGGCCAGGCGAATACTACCCAATTGAACAAACTGAGCATGGCACCTATTTTTTTAACTCAAAAGATCTCTGTATGATCGAGCAAATTCCGCAATTAATCGCATCTGGTCTGTCGAGCTTAAAGATAGAAGGGCGCTCTAAGAGCATTTATTATGTTGCCAATGTGGTGCGTGCTTATCGCAAGGCAATTGACGACTATTACCGTGACCCTGTAAACTATCAGTTTGACAGCAACTTAATTGACGAAATTAAAAAGGCCAGCCACCGCGAATTTACCAGCGGCTTTTACAATGAAAAAGCCGATCAAAAATCACAGCTGTATAGTAGCAGTGCCTATATTCGCGACTATGACTTTATTGGCATTGTAAAATCGTATGATAAGATAACCCAACTCGCGCTGGTTGAACAGCGCAATCGACTGTTTAAAGGTGATTTAATTGAAGTTATGGGCAGTGGTTTTCGTGGTTTTGAACAAACAATTGATCTACTGCTCGACAAAGACAAACAGCCAATAGATGTTGCGCCACACGCGCAACAGATGATATACATTAAAATGGCGCAACCTGTTGCCGAATATGATATTCTCAGACGACAGTGCCAAGATTAACAGGGGGTAACTATGAGAAAATTTCAAACAGCAGCACATTCAGCCGAACGTGAACTAACCGATTATCTAGGTGTCGAAGGCAGACTGTATAAAGATGGCATTTTAAACGATCATAAAATAGTGCCAATTCGTCTTGAAACCACCTTTGACGAAGCAATGCTTTTATTGTTTGAAAAAAGCATTGTACGCCCTGGCTTTCAAGTTAACGAAGATAGCATCGATTATCCTTGTTTGTTTTTTAAGGTTGATGGCGCAGTTGATAACCTTGTCAAGCTGGCACACGAATGGCGTGCAGCGCACACTAAAACAACACTTTTATACAGTAATTTTCACATGATTGGACGCGCGCCACAGCCAGCAGCTCTACAAGCAGTTGAGCAAACGATAAGCGACATTAACAACGTCGAAACAATCAGTTTTTTAGCGCAGTTTAAAAAAGACTTGTTAAATGATGCGTTAAAAAACACCATAGCATGGGCAAAAGACTGTGCTATTGAACTTTCAGAAACTGAAATCAAAGCTGCATGTCTGTACGAGAGCCAAATGATTATCGATGTATTTCACCAGGCCAAACCAGAACAGTCAAATGCGAAGTGTTTTATTAACAGCGCTCAGAAAAATGAAATCAATCATTACGCCGCCGTTCGCTTACTGTTTATGCACGCTTTGGGGTTTGACGTCGTGATTATTTCAAAGAATAGTTATGCCTCAATTGAAAATATCATTTCAGCAAATTATTATGATTTACATACGTTAGCACAAGATGAAAAGCCCCAAAATACACTTGGTTGTTCACCAGCTTTAATTGTTTTTATAATAATTGCAATTATCATTAGCGGTTTCTTTATGTTTGGCATTCGCTTATCTTAACCCGAAATAGAGCAACAAAAACTTGCACGGTAGATGCTATTAAATATTTTATAATAACAATCAATAAAAAAATGACAACTTACCGAATAGTCACTTTTAAAACACAAAAATACTGTTAAATTATTAACAGTATTTTTGTGTTTTAGTGGTTTAATTCCGAGTAATTTTATCGGATTATCATTTAAACGATATTTATTCTCAATTATTCTGATATTTCGTGGTTTTTATTTCGAAAAATAAATATTTATCTGTTAATTCTATATCAATCTTTGTTGCATTTAAGCAATAAATCCGTTATAATTAATATGGAGTATAATGGTATGGGGAATACATATGTGTATTAATCATAAGACTTGCATGAGAAAGGATGGTGTTTCATGTCTAATATTTCTGCGCAACAACCACCAATTAGCGTTAAAGACTTGCCAAAAGAAATATACGATGAAATTGCGGCTTACATTGATAGCTTAGAGACAAAAGAAGGCGCAGTTATTCACGTTTTACACAAGGCGCAAGATATCATTGGTTACTTGCCTAAAGAAGTAATGTTATTCATTGCTAGAAAACTAAATTTACCCTCAGCTGAAGTATTTGGCGTCGTTAGTTTTTATTCTTATTTTTCAACGCAACCGGTTGGTAAAAATAAAATTTCAGTTTGTCTAGGTACTGCTTGCTACGTTAAGGGCGCTGACAAAATTTTTGACGCATTTAAGGAAAAGCTCGGTGTTGAAGCGGGTGGTACAACCCCTGATGGCTTATTTACATTAAAAGATGTACGTTGCGTTGGTGCCTGTGGTTTAGCGCCTATATTGACAGTTGGCGAAAAAGTTTACGGTCATGTTGCTGCTGACGATGTTGATAAAATTATTGATGAGTATAAAGAAAAGGAGCAAGAAAATGCCAATTAAATCTTTAGATGAACTAAAAAAGATTAGAGATAATTCCTTAAACAAAGTTAAACTGCGCGAAACTGGACAAAATACTGAAGATACCATTGAATTGATGATCGGTTTGGCAACTTGTGGTATTGCTGCTGGCGCACGCGAGACGATGAAGGCAATTGTCGATGAACTGCAAAATCAAAACGTTGATAATGTGCGCGTTGTGCGCGTTGGCTGCATGGGTTATTGTCATTCTGAGCCAACTGTACAAGTTAATGTTCCCGGCGAAGAGCCTGTCCTCTATGGCAACGTAGACGAAACAACTGGGCGCGCGATTGTCACAGAGCATATTATCAATAAAAAAATGTTGAAAGAAAACGTTTTAGTTCAACATTTTGACAGAGCTTAAACGAGAGGGGAGACAACGCATGAGTATTAAAAATGGACACATTTTAGTTTGTGGCGGAACTGGATGTATCTCACAAAAATCAGATCAAATACTGGCGACCTTTTCTAAAAAAGTAAAGGAAAGTGATCTAGAAAACGAGATACAAGTAGTAAAGACTGGCTGTTTTGGCTTTTGTGGCGCTGGCCCAATTGTAAAAATACTACCAGATAACACCATCTATGTACATGTTACTGCAGATGATGTCGATGAAATAGTCGAAGAACACATCATTAAAGGGCGACACGTTGAACGCCTGATGTATAAAGATGATAAAGGCGAAATTCAGGGCGAAAAGAACATGAATTTCTATAAAAAGCAGTATCGTATTGCGCTTAGAAACTGCGGTTTAATTGACCCTGAAAACATTGAAGAATATATTGCTTTTGACGGCTACCAAGCGCTTGGCAAGGTACTTACGACGATGCAACCTGAAGAAGTCTGTGCACTGGTTAAAGACTCAGGCTTGCGCGGTCGCGGTGGCGGTGGTTTCCCAACTGGTTTAAAATGGGAATTTACCCGTCGCGAGATCAGCGATCAAAAGTATATTTTATGTAATGCTGATGAAGGCGACCCAGGTGCCTTTATGGACAGGTCAATCTTAGAGGGCGACCCACATTCGGTCATTGAAGCAATGGCAATTGGCGGTTACGCAATTGGCGCCAACCAAGGTGTTATCTACATTCGTGCTGAATATCCGCTAGCGATTCAAAGACTTGAAATTGCAATTAGTCAGGCTAGAGAAATGGGACTACTTGGCAAAGATATCTTTGGTACAGGCTTTGACTTTGATATTGCCATTAAACTAGGTGCTGGTGCTTTCGTTTGTGGTGAAGAAACAGCTCTGATCAATTCGGTACAAGGTAAGCGTGGCGAACCAACTAAAAAGCCACCGTTTCCATCAGTTGAAGGTCTTTGGAAAAAGCCGTCTTGCGTTAACAATGTCGAAACATATGCCAATATACCTGTAATTATCAATCGCGGCGCCGACTGGTTCGCCGAAATTGGTACCGAAAAGTCAAAGGGCACAAAAGTATTTGCCCTCGCTGGTAAAGTTAACAATGTCGGCCTTGTCGAAGTGCCAATGGGCATTACACTGCGAGAAATCATCTACGACATCGGCGGTGGTATCGTTGGCGGTAAAGCATTTAAAGCCGTTCAAACGGGCGGTCCATCTGGCGGTGTTATCACAAAACACGATCTCGATACACCAATTGATTACGATTCATTAAAGGCAATTGGCTCAATGATGGGCTCTGGTGGTATGATCGTTATGGACGAAGATAACTGCATGGTTTCAATCGCTAAGTTCTATCTTGAGTTTACCCAAGATGAATCTTGTGGTAAATGTACGCCTTGTCGCATCGGTACAAAGCGCATGCATGAAATTCTAGAGCGCATTGTCAATGGTGAAGGTCAACCAGACGATATTGAAAAACTTCAACAACTCGGTCGCATGATTAAAGATTCAGCGCTGTGTGGCCTTGGACAAACCGCACCTAATCCTGTGTTATCAACGCTTAAATACTTTAGAGAAGAATACGACGAGCACATTTATCAAAAGCACTGCCGAACAGGTGAATGTAGTGCACTTGCCAAATATAAAATCATTGAAGAAAAATGCGTTGGCTGCACGGCATGTGCGCGTAAATGTCCTGTTTCTTGTATCAGTGGTAGTGTAAAAGCAGTTCACGTGATCGATGCGGCTGCTTGTATAAAATGCGGTGCTTGCGCAGCGGCTTGTCGATTTGGCGCGGTTGTGAAAGGTTAGGGTGACAGCATGAAAAAAATTAATGTGACTATCAACGGAAAACCGCTCGAAGTGAGAGAGGGTACCACAATATTAGCAGCATCAAAGAGTGTCGGTGTTCATATACCAACGCTCTGCCATATGAATTTAGGTGGCTTTGGCATTAAAAACCAAGTTGCATCTTGTCGTGTTTGTATGGTAGAAGTAAAAGGTCGTCCAACACTAGTGCCATCTTGTGCTGAAAAATGTGTTGACGGCATGGAAATCATCACTGATTCAATTCGTGCCATTACAGCGCGTCGTATGGCAGTTGAATTATTGTTGTCAAACCACCCGAAAGAGTGTTTGACTTGCCCGAAGAACTTAGATTGCGATCTACAGCGATTAGCGCAAGAACTCAACATTAGAGAAATTAAATACGAAGGTGAAATGGCTGACTTTAAACGCGATGAATCATCGTTTTCAATTGTCAAAAACCCCAATAAATGCGTGATGTGTCGTCGTTGTGAGACGATGTGTAACGAAGTGCAAACTTGTGGCATATTGTCGGGTATTAACCGTGGTTTTAACAGCTTTGTTGGCCCAGCCTTTAATATGGATATGGCCGATTCAAGCTGTACGTTCTGTGGTCAGTGTGTCGCGGTTTGTCCGACAGCGGCTTTAACCGAAGTCAACCACACTTCAAAAGTTTGGTCTGCTTTAATTGATCCGAATCAACACGTCATCGTTCAGACTGCACCAGCTGTCAGGGTGGCGATTGGTGAAGAGTTTGGTATGCCTGCCGGTGAAATTACCACTGGTAAATTGGCAGCATCACTTAGAAAACTTGGCTTTGACGGCGTTTTCGATACAGACTTTGCAGCTGATTTAACCATTATGGAAGAGGCATCTGAACTAGTACACCGCGTTAAACACGGTGGCGTACTGCCAATTTTAACATCGTGCTGTCCGGCATGGGTTAGGTTTTTTGAGCACCAGTTCCCCGATATGCTCGATATTCCTTCATCTTGTAAGTCGCCACAGATTATGTTTGGTGCTATTGCTAAAACCTATTATGCCGAGAAGAAGGGCTTACACCCTGATGATATTACTGTCGTTTCAATTATGCCATGTCTTGCTAAAAAAGCAGAAGCGGCGCGCCCTGAACTAGCCGGTGACGATTTACAGAATGTTGACTTAGTCTTGACAACACGCGAATATGCCCACATGTTAAAAGAAGCAGGTATTGACTTTTCTCGCTTAGAAGATGAAGACTTCGACCGCTTTATGGGTGAATCAACTGGTGCAGGTGTCATCTTTGGTTCAACTGGTGGTGTTATTGAGGCAGCTACTAGAACAGCTTACGAATGGATCACGGGTGAAACGCTAGAAACTGTCGAATTTAATCAGTTAAGAGGTCTTGAAGGCATTCGCTCGGCCGAAGTACAAGTGGGCGATATGACGCTAAATATCGGTATTGCTCACGGTTTGGGTAATGCACGTAAATTGTTAGAAGACATACAAGCCGGAAGGTCTAAGTTTCATGCGATTGAAATTATGGCTTGCCCAGGTGGCTGCGTTGGCGGCGGTGGACAACCGTTCCACCATGGCAATATGAACATTATCAAAAAGCGTCAAGAAGCAATCTATCGTGAAGATAAGGGTAAAACAAGACGTAAGTCGCATGAAAACACCGAAATCATTCAACTTTACAAGGATTACCTCGGTGAACCTTACGGCGAAAAAGCACACCAGTTACTACATACACATTATGTAGAAAGAGAAAAGATTTAAAGATATTTCAATATATTTATACATCAAAAAAGCCTGCTTAATAAGCGGGCTTTTTTCAACCTTCTAATTTCAAATAATAACACAGCCTTTCGACAATTTTAGCAGTCATACCCCAAATGACCTTATCTTGATATTGGTAAAACAACACTGAATAGTCGCGTCCGCGCCAATTGTAACGCTTTTCGCGACCAATGCGATGATATGGGAAGTCGTCATCTGCCGAAATTTGATTTTTTACATAGTGATAATCAGGTGCGTTTTCAATAAAATGGGCGACAGGTACCGTAAATACCGAGCCAACTTCTTGGCGATTAAATGGCATATTTGCAATATCGTCAACTTCTAAAATTGCCACATAAGGGCGCAAATAATCACCAAAAGCTGTTACCATAAAGTCCATTGGACCAATTAGTGTAATATCTTTTTCACTGATGCCCAGTTCTTCACATGTTTCTCTGATAGCAGCTTGGTCAGCTGATTCGTTTACTTCTAAACGTCCACCAGGAAAACATATTTCACCTGGCTGGCGCCGCAATTTGCTAGAGCGCATTTCGAACAATAAATGCCACTTTTCATCTGTTTTGACAAACGGAATCAATACACCGTAGCTATTGTCAATGTCTATTGGTTGCGGCTTATGATGCGCAAATATATTTAAATTCATCTTCAACACCTTTAAGTTCTTTCTGTTTATACTTTATACATTCTACTGCTCTTTTGTCATTTCGAGCGCAGTCGAGAAATCTCGGGTTTGACTTTAGGTTTTTCCTTCCTACTACTTTCAACTTTCTGCTTTAACGTACACCTTTTCAACATAGGGCGAGTGATTACAAAAAACCATCGCTTGATAATAGCAATTAAATTTTACAATATCACCGATGTTTAACGGTGGATTACAATCGCCGACATCGACAATGAGATGGTCGCTGCTGGCACCAAAAATTTTAATGTTAGCATCAACCGGCACAATGCCTTCAAGCGAACCAAAATCACGCTTACCCAGAGCAATTAAGGCGCGCTTTCTAATGCCAATATCTTGATAGGTAGATCGATAGCCAAAGGCATCGATAAACAGTTCACCGATTGGGTGAGTTGGTTTATCTTTTATTTCAATGATTTCAGCTTCTAAGGTATAGATATCTTGATAGAGATTTGGCATGTCTATTTTCCAAATATCGATTAAATCGCGTGCCAATAGCGCGCCTTCGCCGATGCGCAAGTGATTGATGCCTGCTGGAATACTGCCATCGTAGACCAGTGGTAGGCTTGTTGTTGCACCACCTGAAATGATGTCGAGCTTTCTGTCGATCTGTGCTTCTAGACGTCTTGCAATATCAACTAAGCGCGACAAGTTTTCAGTGTCGGGTTTAATTGAACCATAACAGCTTAAGTTTGTGCCAATGCCATAGAGTACGAGATTAGGACAATTATTTTCAATTCTTAGAGCTGCTTGTATAAGTTCTGTTTCTTCAAAAAAACCTTCGCGTAAATCTCCCAAATCCATCATTAAAATAATGCGATGAATTTTACCCTGTCGCGCCGCAATTTCTTGAGTTTTAGCAATAACTGTTAAATCAGATTGCAAACTTGTATCGACGTATTTAACGACATCTTCAAGTTCAGATAACATCGGTACGCGCAGTAGCATAATATCATCTCTAAAACCGTCATTGCGCAGCGCGATAATACTATCTAAGCGCGAATCGGCAATGCCAATGCAGCCCGCTTTCATCATCACTTTTGCGATTTCGAGGTAACTATTTGCCACATCACCAGTAGCCTTGACGACGCCACTAATTGCAATGCCAAATTTTTCGCAACGGGCAATTACATTTTGATAATTACTGTGCATATGTTTTAAATTAATTGTTAAAATTGGATACTTTTTCATAGCAAAGCCCCCTAAACACCTTTTATTTTATTATATCACATAGCGATATTACTTTAAATAATTGAAATTTATAAATAGTCATCGATTGTAATAAATAAATTTTTATGATAAGATTAAGTATTAATTATTTTCTTTCTAGACTAACCTGATAACGTAACTTAATACGAGTTAATAAAACTGTGTAAATAACCGATTAACAATGTGTGGTGCGGTTTTATTTAATATGATTGTAATTTGAGGAACAATATGGATCAGATAAAAAAAAATAATATTTTCTTTTCTATATTTATGATTTTAATTTCTGCTTCGATAATATTCCTTATCAGTCGCGAATCTTTTGGTGGGCTAAGCTTATCTAACTATACAGTTCAAAGAATATTCAAGAGTAAAAATTTACATATCACTGCATTAAATGAAAGTATTAGTGAGGGAGATCTACAAGTCAAGCAAATTGATGCTAAAAATTTTGAATTTAGCTTTACGCCAAAGGTGACAAAAACGGGCACATTACCTTCAATTGGCATCGCCACCGCCTATATGTCATACCACATAAAGTACAACGATCAATTACTTTATTCTTATGGTGAATCAAATATTCCGATTGTAAAAAGTAGAGCGACAGATTTTAATACTGTTAAAATACCTGCCAAATACATCGGTAAAAAAATTATTGTTAGTTTTAAGTTTAATGTTTCAAAGTTAAATGTAACGCCTGCCAAGGTATATGTTGGTGAAAAAAAAGAAATTGTCAAACAGATCTTTAAGCAAGAATTTCCTGAGATAGTCTTCTCTTTATTTATGTTTGTCGTCGGTTCGACTATGTTGATTTTAGGTCTAATGTCAACACTGTTTAAATTATATTCAAATAGCTATATTAGTGGTGGAATTTTCACAATTTTACTAAGTTTCTATGTTTTTATTAAGACAGAGACCGTTTATTTATTTATTAAAAACCCAATTGTTGTTTACTTTTTAATTTTTAATTGCACATCGGGCTTTTCGGCAAGTCTGGCCTATTTATTAAATCAACATGTAAAGGGCAGGCGCAAACCGATTGGTAAAATGCTACTCGTAATTATCGTCTTAAATATTACGGTTCAAACGCTATTAACCATTACAGGTATATCAGAATATATCTATTTTAGAGAATTTAACTTTTTGGTTATTCTTACCGTTTCGGCTATTATGTTCTATATTCTGCTGATCAATCGCGATTCAAATTACCCATTAAAAAATGAATCTAAATCAAATAAAATTTTGATTTCAGCTACTATTATTATGTTAATTGGATTAATAATTGCCTCGATTATGTACAATGTTGATGTAACCAGTAATTTTATTATGCCAGTTTATTTCACATTGACCTTATTTGTGATGATTCAATTTTTTGTCTATCTCGAAACCTATGCAAAAGATTATAAAAAAGCACAAAGGCTTAACCACTTTAAAACTGTCGCCTTATACGACAATCTCACCAAGGTGGGTAGCCGATTTGCATTTGATAGCGATATGGCGCTTTTTAAAGAAAACATCTATCAATATCACAGTATTTCACTTATCATGATCGACATCAATAATCTAAAAAAAATCAATGACAATTTAGGTCACGACAGTGGTGACAAGGCCTTGGCAGATATGGGTAGAGTAATAAGTTGTTTAGAAAGCAGCTTTTCTAATGTCACATTAAAAGCTTATCGACTATCTGGTGATGAATTTATCATTGTGATGTTTAATACTGATATCGTTGAGCACGAGCAATTAGAAAAGTCGCTTTTAAATTGTTATCAGGCTTATTTAAGCAGCCACAAAGATTCTTTATTATCATTTTCCCATGGCGCTGTCTACAGCGAAATTGATCATGATTTCAACTTTGAAAACTTTGTCAAAAATGCTGACCAAAAAATGTATCAAAACAAAATTATTCTGAAAGCAAATGACATAAATCAGCTACAGTTTATTAAACGACAGGAAAAACAAAATGAACAAATATATTAAACCAGTTAACTTAATCATATTTTTAGCGGTTGTCATTGTGCTCGTTTCTATTTTTATCGCCTCAAGCGTTGAGATTAGTGAGATCGTTAATATCGACGACGACGGTGACAAGGCAGTCGCCGAAATTGATATTGCCCGAGTATATAATTCTAAAGGCGATAAATCACTAGAAAGAATTCCAACACGGTTAAACAATGATACTTATCACATATTTATAAATCCAAAAATGAGCGATGCTTACACACCTATTTACATTAAAGTTACTTCTGTTAATGTTCTCTATACGGTCAGTGTTGGCGACGAAATAATATTTCGAAATTCATTTAATCCTGTGCTGAAAAATTTAGGCTATCCCTCTGTTAACTTGGTTCGTGTTCCTGAACAATACGATGGCAAAAATGTCAAAATAACCTTTAGAAGTACCTCTAAAAATGCTAAATACACTAATATTCCAAGCATACATATTGGTTCTAAGCGCGCCATATTAGTAGCTGCACAAAATAAAAACTATTTAGAATTGATGATGGGTATTTTAATATTTATCATTAGCTATATCGCATTTTTTGCGGCATTTATCTTATTTAAAGCTAAAGCCAATTATAGTCAGACCTATTATATTTCTATATTTTCATTTATCATGAGTGTCATTATTGTACTGAACACAGAATTTGTCAAACTATTGCTATCGGAAAATACTGTCTTATACTATATTTATTACATATTATTTGCAGTTGCTTCAATACCGCTATTATTACTGTCATATTATCAAGTAAAAATCAACAAAGCTGGTCAATGGCGTTCTATGTTAATGCAGTACACTTTGTATATTGAAGCCATTATTGTGCTAGTAGAGATTTGCTATATTGCACTACATTATAAACAGCCAACGAACCTGATTATATTTAGTTTTATCAATGTAATTTTGGCGTTGATTAGTACAAGCGTATCGATATTCACTTTAAATATAAAAAAGTACAAAGTAAAACCAATATTAATTATTATCATGATTTTAATATCCTTTATCATAATTGAGAACTTTGAACTTTACATTGGATTAAGTGGCGTTGCTAAAACATTTCATCTAACGTCAGTTTTTACGCTGATCTTTTTAAGCGTTTACTTTTATATTGCGTTAAATACTTATTTTACAAGCTATAAACAATTAGAAATAACTCAATTTTACGAAAACGTCGCCTTTGTTGACAGCCTTACTAGAGTAAGAACACGTCATGCTCTAGAAAACGACATACAGATCATTTATGAAAAGAACTATAATAAATTAATTATTGTGTTTATTGATGTCAACCATTTAAAACAAATAAACGACAATCGTGGGCACGCTGTTGGCGATATCGTCTTGCAAAAATTGGGTCAATTAATCAACGAAATTGAAAGAAAGTACAGCCATGTTAACGGCTATCGATTCGGCGGTGATGAGTTTATCATTATTTTGAAAAAACCCGATAAATCTGTAGCTGAAAACATAAAACAATTTCTAAAAGAAGAGACTGCTGCCATTAGAGAATCGGAACATGCAATACCAATCAGCCTTGCAATTGCCTATGATGAAATTGTATTAAAGAAAAATATGGATATTGATGATATTATCAAAAGCGCTGATAAAAAGATGTACTTAGATAAAGAAAAGCAATAAGCCCACAATAATTATCAATTAGAATTTTGGACCTATTGTAAACTATTTTTTTACAACTTTATCGCTTGCATTTGACTACTAAATATGTTAGATTATCTTTAGTAGCTTTGATTAGGAGAGTAGATAGCATTTGATTGCACAGCGAGGCGGGTAGGTGAGAGCCGCTGATAAACTGCTATTGAAGCGCACCTATGAGCTTTTGATTGAAATTAGTAGGTCAAACGAATAACTCACGTTACGAGTAGTAAGCGAAGGTTTATCCTTAACAAGAGTGGTACCGCGGTCAATTCGTCTCTTACGAGGCGTTTTTTTATTATGATCAAAGGAGTAGCTGAAATGATTAATTTTAAAATGAATATTGCAGAACTTTTACACGAACAGCTCGTCGATCTATCAGTTGACGAAATTTATGAGCAGTTAGAAATACCGAAGAACAGCGATATGGGGGATTATGCTTTTCCAACTTTTCGTTTGGCAAAGATATTTCGCAAAGCGCCGCAGGCGATTGCAGCTGATTTAGTTGCAAACTTACCAACTGATAGTTTTAATAAAATAGAGGCCGTTGCTGGCTATGTCAACTTTACAATTGCACCGTCTGAATTTGCTAAAGCCGTTATTCCAGTGGTTTACAAGCAAGCTGATGACTACGGCAAAAGCGACCTCGGCGCTGGCAAAACGGTCATTGTCGAGTATTCGTCAGTCAATATTGCCAAGCCGTTTCACATTGGCCATATCAGAAGTACCATGATTGGACATTCGCTAAAACAAATTTATGACGCGCTAGGTTATAACACCATTTCAATTAACCATTTGGGTGATTACGGTACACAGTTTGGCAAGTTAATTGTCGCCTATAAGCGCTGGAGCAGTGCAGCACAAGTTAATGCCGACCCCATTCCTGAAATGTTGCGCATTTATGTTAAGTTTCACGAGGCTGCCGAAACCGAACCAACACTGGAAGATGAAGCGCGCGCTTGGTTTACGAAGTTAGAAAACGGCGATGAAGAAGCACTTGAGCTTTGGACATTCTTTAGAGAAATGTCATTAAAAGAATTTATGCGCGTTTACGATATGTTAGGTGTTAAATTTGATTCATACGCTGGTGAATCATTTTATTCAGATAAAATGCCTGAAGTGCTTGAAATTTTACGCACTAAAAACATTGTCGAAAAGTCTGATGGCGCTGAAATTGTCAATTTAGAAGCATATGGTATGCCGCCAGCCTTAATCACCAAGAGCGACGGCTCAACGCTTTATATGACACGCGACTTAGCAGCTGCCATTTACCGCAAGCGAACTTATGATTACTACAAAAACATCTACGTCGTCGCCTACCAACAAGATTTACACTTTAAGCAGTGGTTTAAGGTGCTTGAACTGATGGGCATGGCTTATGCTAAAGATTGTGTCCACGTCAATTTTGGTATGGTAGCGTTAGAAGATGGTACAATGTCAACCCGTAAGGGCAAAGTTGTCTTTTTAGAAGATGTGCTCAATAAAGCTGTACAAATGGCAACTGATATCATTGAAGAAAAAAATCCAGAACTTGAAAACAAGGTAGAAGTTGCCAAACAAGTCGGTATTGGTGCAATTGTCTTTCAAGAACTGTTCAACACACGCATTAAGGACTACACATTTTCATGGAAGTCGGCGATGGCCTTTGAAGGCGAAACAGGTCCTTATGTACAATATGCCCATGCGCGTGCCAATACTTTAATCGAAAACGCTGATGACATTACAATCGACGGCAACTGTGACTTTAGCTTATTATCTGATGAAGCATCAGCACTACTGGCACGTAAAATTTATCAATTTCCGCAGGCGATTGTCGACGCCATGTCTGGTAACGAACCGTCGCGCATTACGCGCTATGTAATTGGTCTTGCACAAGACTTTAATAAGTTCTATCAGCAAAATCATATCAATGTTGAAGATAAAGCAGTTAAAAAGGCGCGCCTTGAACTTGTTGTAGCGGCAAAGCAAACCATTAAAAACGGCTTGCGTTTAATCGGCGTCGCTGCGCCTGATAAAATGTAGTTAAACTAGTAAATAATACGGCAATACTACAAAATCTGGGATAAGCCTTGATTACTGACATTAATTATGCTATAATGAGTTGCATAGAAATTTTGAGTAGAGAGTGGGTCGCCCCACTCTTTATCAATGTAATCGCTAAATATGGCATATCAGGAGGTGTCATGAGTAAACGAAAAATTCGCGTTGTCGATTTAGTTGCCGATCAATTTGACAAATTGCCAAAAGAACAATTTGAACAATTTGAACTGGTCGATGTGGCGTTTGTCAAAGAAGGGCGTCACCGTTACTTGCGTGTCTATATCGACAAAGATGGCGGTGTCACAATAGATGATTGTGCTGATGTCAGCAAGGCACTAAATGACATGTTAGACAAATACGACCCAGTCGAAGAGAATTATATTTTAGAGGTGTCTTCACCAGGTGTTGAAAGGCCGCTAAAAAAAGCAGAACACTTTATAAGATTTAAGGGTAAACTTGCACAAATTAAGCTTTATTTTCCAATTGATGGTACAAAGCTTATTGAAGGAAATATTGTCGATTATCGCGACGGTAATGTCATAATCAAAAGTAGCGATACAGCCAAATTGGTTGAAATCCCTTTTGACAAAATCGCAGCAGCTAAGCTACTGTTTGAATTTGGACATAGTTATTAGGAGGAAACTAAGGTGAACAAAGAATTAATCGCTGCTATTGAGCAATTAGAAAAAGAAAAGGGCATCTCTAAACAGACCCTTTTAGATACAATTGAAACCGCGCTGATTACGGCATATAAAAAGAACTTTCCGTATTCTTCAAATGCTAGAGTTTCAATCGACAGAGTTACGGGCGAAGTAAAAGTCTATACCAGAATTACTATTGTCGAAAGTTACAGCGATGAAAAAGACGAAATCTTAATCGATGACGCTAAAGATATTGATCCAAATTATCAGGTTGGCGATGTCATTGAAGAAGAAGTTACACCGCAAAATTTTGGTAGAATTGCAGCACAGACAGCCAAGCAAGTTGTCGTACAACGCATTCGCGAAGCCGAACGCAATGTCATTTACAATGAATTTTCGAACCGTGAATCAGAAATTATAACGGGCACAGTTCAACGTCACAATCGTGGTACTGTATTTATTAATTTAGGTAGAACTGAGGCGGTTTTACTGGCATCAGAACAAACCAATGGTGAAATTTATCGCCAAGGCGACCGCATTAAAGTTTACATACTGGAAGTCAAATTGACAAATAAGGGTCCGCAAGTAACTGTTTCACGCACTCATCCGAGCTTAGTTAAGCGCTTATTTGAACTTGAAGTTCCTGAAATATTCGACGGTATTGTCGAAATCAAGAGCATTGCACGTGAACCTGGTTCGCGCACCAAGCTGTCTGTTTATGCTGCCGACAGCAACCTAGATGCCGTCGGCGCCTGTGTTGGACAACGTGGCGCACGCGTTCAAGCGATCGTCGAAGAATTAAGAGGTGAAAAAATTGATATTGTCAACTGGTCGAAGGATCCTAAAGTTTACATATCAAATGCACTTAGCCCATCTTCAGTTGTCGCGGTCTATATTCTGGATGACAATCGCAGCGCCATGGCAGTTGTGCCTGATCATCAGTTGTCGCTCGCCATTGGTAAAGAGGGGCAAAATGCGCGTTTAGCCGCTAAATTAAGTGGTTGGAAGATTGATATAAAGAGTCAGTCGCAATTTGATGCACTTGAAAACATCGATGAAATTATCGCGCTTGACGAACAGTACTATGACAAGTCATTCACTTATGAAGAACCAACTGAAGAGACAACAGCTGAAGAAGTTCATGTAGAACCTGAAACTGCAGTGGATGGCGAAACAGCGGTGCATGAAGCAGAGCAAGAAGACGACATTCAAGACGCATCAGAAACATTTGATTTAGCTGACTACGATGAAGTTGAAGAAATTGATATTTCTGATTACGATGAAGTTGAAGATATCGACATGACTGAATTTGAAGAAGTTGATGAAGATACTATCGACAAAATCGACCTTGATGATTTTGAAGAAGTTATCGATAAAGAAGATTAATAATAAATAGGTGACGCTTGTGAAAAAAAAGAAAATACCGCTGAGAAAGTGTCTAGGCTGTGGTGAACAATTTCCCAAAAAAGAATTGGTGCGCGTTGTCAAGACTAAAGCTTGTGAAGTCTTTTTAGATGACAGTAATCGTGCCAACGGCAGAGGCGCCTATATTTGTCGTTCTGCCGAATGTCTCAAGACAGCACTAAAACGTAAGGCAATTCAACGTTCATTAGAGACGGCACTAAGCGACGAGGTTCAAGCTGAGCTAGAAAAGGCCATACTAAATGTTAAAGAATAAATTAACGGCGTTGCTTGGCTTTGCTCAAAAGTCAAACAACGTTGTCGCCGGCAACGAAATAGTTTCAAAAGCAATTGATAAAGGTGACGTTAAGTTAGTTTTTATCGGCGCCGACGTTTCGCCGAAAAGCGTTAAGAATTTAAAGAATAAATGTATGAGATTAAATGTTCCGTATTACGAAATATTGACTATTTTTGCACAATCGCAAGCGATTGGCAAATCAAATCGCACCGTTATCGGCATCTTAGATGATGGTTTTGCAACGAATATAATCAATTTAATCAGCGACGCGGGCATCTAAAATGGAGGTGCAACACTATGTCCAAAATTAGAATTTACGAACTGGCAAAAGAAGTTAAAATTTCATCAAAGAAACTACTTGACATTGTGCACGACTTGGGTATTGATGCGGCCAGCCATATGGCTGGCGTGGATAGCAGTGACGTTGAGCAGATTAAATACGCAGTTAAAAAGCTAAAATCTAAGCAAGAGTTAACTGAAAAAACCAAACAGACGAACAAGCCGCCAGTCACTAAGGATAAAGTCGCAAAATCAGATAAAAAAACTAAAAATGATGAAACGACAAAACAAGCTGACGCAGCAGTTACTGAGAAAAAAACTACAGCGAAGAAGTCTAAGCCAAAAGTGATTGTCAAAAAACAAATTTCTGAAGATTTGGTATTAGTTGAAATAAACGGTGAAACTAAGCTGATGCGGCGCAAAAAGAAGAAGAAAGCTACTAAAAAGCAAGTAGCTAAAGAAGAAGCGGTAAGTGCTCAACCGAAGCCGACAGAAACTGATAAAACCGCATCACCTCAAGTTATCGATTCAAAACCAGTCGAAAAAACACCTGTAAGCGAAAGCAAAAAAGTTGAAGCTGCACCTGATTCGGTTAAACAGCAAAAAAAAGATAAAAAACAAAGCAGTGAAAAACAAACTGAAAGTAAAGCTAAAAAGGCAGCTAAAAAACGCAACGAGCAGCAACCTGATGTAAATAAATCAGAGAGTACAGAGGGTAAAAAACATTCGCGCAAAAAGAAAAAGAATAAAGCGAAAGTTGAGGCTGAAGCAAAAGGTGAAGATCGCATAAAATCATCTCGCAAAAAGAAAGACAAGCGCGAAAAACACAAAAATAAGTTTACTCAGGAACAGACTAGTACAACAAAAAAACTGTCAATGCAAAAGAAAACGCCTAAAAAACGCGTGAAAAAGAAAAAGGAAAAAGTCGAAGAGCCAATGATAGAAACAATTCAAGAAACAACAATTATTCAACTCCCTAAGCGAATTACAGTCGGTGAATTTGCCAATATAATCGATAAGCCTGCCAACGAAATTATTCTTAAATTGATGAATTTAGGTGTAATGGCTGCGATAAATCAATATATTGATTATGAAACCATGGAACTGATTGCTGATGATTTTGGTATTGAAGTTGAACAAGAAGTTGAAGAAGTTGATACAGCTGTTATAGATTACGATTTTGAAGATGAGGAAAAAGACCTGCGTGACCGTGCGCCAGTCGTCACTGTAATGGGGCATGTCGACCATGGTAAAACATCTTTACTTGACGCCATTCGTTCGACAGATGTAACTGCAGGCGAAGCGGGCGGTATTACGCAACACATTGGTGCTTCAGAAGTTGTCATTAATGATCAAAAAATCGTCTTTTTAGATACACCCGGTCACGAGGCGTTTACATCGTTACGTGCGCGTGGCGCACAAGTAACTGACATCGCCATTTTGGTAGTTGCTGCCGATGACGGCGTCATGCCACAGACGATTGAGGCGATTGACCATGCCAGAGCCGCTGATGTGCCAATCATTGTAGCTGTCAACAAAATTGACAAGCCGAATGCTAACCCAGACCGCGTCATGCAAGAACTATCAGAACATGGCGTCATCGTCGAACAATGGGGTGGCGATACGGTTTGTGTGCACGTTTCTGCAAAGCAAAATCAACATATTGATCAATTGTTAGAAATGATTCTACTGGTTGCTGAAATGCGTGATCTCAAAGCGAACCCCGATCGTAATGCGGTTGGTATTGTCATTGAGGCCAATCTAGATAAAGGCAAGGGCGCCGTCGCAACTGTGCTAATACAAAATGGTACATTAACAGTTGGTGACCCGTTTGTCTGCGGCACGACCTATGGTAGGGTAAGAGCAATGTATAATAGCAAGGGCAAACGCATTAAAAAAGCGGGGCCATCTACTGCCGTTGAGATTATCGGTATAAATGAGGTGCCAGTAGCAGGTGATAAGTTCTTTGCGATTGATTCTGATAAAGAAGCTAAGCAAATTGCTGAAAACAGAGCGATGGAAATGAAACGTGAAGCGCTTGAACGTGCTGGTGGCCATGTCACACTAGAAGATATCTTTAATCAAATTCAAGCTGGTAAAATGAAAGAACTCAGCTTAATTATTAAAGCTGATGCACACGGCTCACTTGAAGCGTTAAAGGGTTCACTGCTTAAATTAAATAATGATAATGACGAAGTGAAAATTAAAATTCAACACGCCAACATTGGTGCGATTACCGAATCAGACATCTTGTTGGCAACCGCTTCAAATACTATTGTACTTGGCTTTAATGTCAGACCTTCGTCAAGTGTCATCGCAATTGCCAAAAAAGAGAATGTCGAAATCAAGACGTATCGTATTATTTACGAACTGTTAAACGACGTTGAAGCAGCTATCAAAGGTATGCTTGATCCGGAATTTGAAGAAGTTCAATTAGGCGAAGTTGAAGTGCGCGCCACATTTAAAGTGCCTAATGTTGGTACAATTGCCGGTGGTTATGTGCTAAGTGGCAAAGTGATGCGCAACAGTAAAATTCGTTTGCTGCGCGCTGGTGTCATTATTCACGAAGGCGATTTATCTTCATTGAAACGCTTTAAAGACGACGTCAAAGAAGTTGCCAACGGCTACGAATGTGGCTTGGGTATCGCTGGATTTAACGACTTAAAAGAAGGCGATATCATTGAAGCCTATCAAATTATTGAAAAAGTAAGGAATTAACATGAAATACAGCCGTACGCTACGCGTATCTGAAGAAATTAAAAAAATAGTTAGCGCGTTGTTGCGCGACCAATTAAAAGACCCGCGCTTGGCATCATTGATTAGCATCACGCGTGTCGAAACGACAAACGATTTACGAATGACAACGATTTACGTCAGTGTAATCGGCGGCGATCTTGATGAAACGCTCGAAGGTCTCAATAGCGCTAAGGGTTTTATCAGACGCACAATTGGTCAAGAATTAAAATTACATTACACACCTGAACCGATTTTTAAACCTGATAACTCGATTTCTGAAAGTATTAGAATGTCCAAATTAATCGATGAAGTTAATAAAAAAGGTAGAAATAATGATTAAAAAAATCGCACAAGCGCTAATAAATGCTGAACAGCCGATGATAATATTGCCACATGTGTCGCCTGATGGCGACACAATTGGCTCTTCAGTCGCACTTTATCTGGCATTGCAACAACTAAGTAAAGAAGTTTACATAGTGCTAGATGATAAACTGCCTAGTGACTTTGGATATATCGCCAGCGACATTGTACTGACATCCGAGCAATTTAAAATACAAAAAATTGCATATAAAACGGCAATATGTGTTGATATGTCTGATGTCGAGCGGTTGGGTGAACGCAAACCCCTTATTAACAGTGTATACCTAATGAACATCGATCATCATCGTACAAATACCGAATTTGGCGATGTTCAGTGCGTTGATGCCAGCGCAGCTGCAACGGGTGAAATCATCTTTAAAATATTAAAAGAACTCAATGTCACCGTAACCGCTGCAATGGCTGAAGCGCTTTATATTGCAATTATTACTGATACTGGTAATTTTAAGTACAGTAACACGACAGCAACGACCTTGCGCATTGCAGCTGAACTACTCGAAATTCCATTTGATAGAATGCGCGCTATCAATAAAATTTATCACAGTATCCCCCGTCAAAAAGTGGCGCTACACGCCAATGCAACAGAAAAAACCAAATTCTACAATAATGGTAAAATTGCAGTTTGTACAGTTTCATGTGCAGACTTATTAGCATACAACGCTTTAGAAGAATACACTGAAGGGTTGGTCGAAACAATTAGAGATATTGATGGCGTTGAAGTTGTCATCTTCCTAAAAGAGCGTTCATGCCAACTGGTTAAGGTATCAATGCGCTCAGTCAGTGAACCCGATGTGTCTGTTATTGCCTTTGAACACAAGGGTGGTGGACATAAGAACGCAGCTGGTTTTTCGCTTAATTTAAGCTTTTCAGAGGCACTTGACTACTGTGAAACAAACCTAATACCCAAGGTGACAGCGTGCATGGGTTTATAGTTATCGACAAACCAGCAGGCATGACGTCAGCAGCAGTTGTCGCGAAAGTAAAGCGATTATTGCCAAAGGGTACAAAAATTGGTCATACGGGTACACTTGATCCCAATGTTACCGGTGTTTTGCCATTGGCACTTGGCAAAGCAACAAAGAGCATCGGCTATATGAACAGCGAAAAGAAAACTTATCGCTGTTCAATGCAATTTGGTATCAAAACCGACACAGCTGATATTTGGGGCAAGGTCATCGACAGGCGTGCAGTTGAGCCATTTAACAATGATAAGATATTGTCAGCGATAAATGTGTTAAGCGGTAATATTAAACAAGTTCCGCCAATGTATTCGGCAGCCAAACATCAAGGAAAACGCCTCTACGATTTAGCGCGTAGCGGGCAAACTGTCGTAAGAAAAGCTAAGTCAATTGAAATATTTGGCTATCACGATATCAGTTATCAGCATCCGCTTTTACACTTTACCGTTAGCTGTTCGCGCGGCACATACGTGCGAACGCTTTGCGAAGATATTGCTGATCAACTTGGCAACATTGCCTGCATGACGGCGCTGCGACGCACGCTGAGTGGTCCGTTTGAGCTCAGCCAAGCGCGCACTTTAGAACAGTTGACTGCAAGCAATTTTTCAGATGCATTATTGCCAATTGACATCATGTTTAAAAATAGTGCTGCTATTTCAGTTGATTATAAACATGCCATACATCTATTAAACGGTGTAAAAGTCAATTTAAAACGCTTTTTAAAGCATGCTACTAATAATAGCGACCGGTTATACCGCGTTTACTACCAATCGTTGTTTATTGGTGTAGCCAAGGCAAGTGATGCGCAAATAAGACTAGAAAAATTACTAATTGATATAAATACACTTGAGGACTACTATGATCATACACACAACTACTGAACATGAAACTTTAACCAAACCGAGTGTCGTTGCATTAGGAACATTTGACGGCATGCACCTCGGCCATTTATCGGTTATCAATAAAATGATAAAGTATGGTGAAGACAACGACTTAACAAAAGTTGTTTTTACGTTTTCTGATATACCTAAGCATTATTATAAATTGACTACCTCTAAAATTATGTCAAATGACGAAAAATTACAATGGCTCGAACAAATAGGCGTCGATATCGTCATTTCGCTGCCGTTTGATGAAAACATCAAGAATGTGACACACCAGGCATTTTTTGATTGTATCACAAAACAATTAAATGCAGCTGCCTTAGTCGTCGGTGAAAATTTTAAATTTGGTAAAGCAGCACTTGGTACCACGCAGTGGTTAAGAGAAAATTGTCGCAACAGACAATGTAATTGTATTATTATGCCACCAGTTACGTTAGACGGCGAGTTGATTAGTTCGTCAACCATTCGCGAGCTGCTGATCGATGGACAAATTACGGCTGCTAATCGCTTGTTAGGGCGACGTCACTTTGTCAGTGGCATTGTTAAAAAGGGCAAACAAGTTGGCAATAAGTTGGGTTTTGCCACGGCAAACTTAACCGTGCGAGATTATATGACCAATATTAAACCAGGCGTCTACATCACCGAGACATTGCTAAACGGGAAACTATACCCGAGCGTTAGCAACGTTGGCTACAATCCGACATTTGAGCAGCGTGACTTTAATTTAGAAACGCACATACTAGATTTTAACGATATTTTATATGGTCAAAAAATATCAGTTTATTTTGAAAAGCGTTTGCGTGATGAACTAAAATATGACAAAACAGAAGATTTAGTCAAGCAGATTGAACAAGACGTCGTCAACACGCGAATTTTTTTTAATAAACGACGAAACTAATACTCAACGATGATAATCTGGCATAAAAAACACTTTACATTAGTAAAGTTATCATATATAATTAACGGGTCGACTATCGCTGGGTTTTGTGAATCTCCAATCCATTTCTCAGGGTATGTTGTGATCAATATTATAGGAGGAAATTATGATTACGAAAGAAAAGAAAGCTGAAATTGTCAAGGAATACGGTTTGTCAGAAGGCGATACTGGTTCACCAGAAGTGCAAGTTGCCATTTTGACATATCGCATCAATGATTTAACAGGCCATTTAAAAGAACACCACAAAGACCATCATTCACGTCGCGGTCTATTAAAGATGGTTGGTCACAGAAGAAATCTGTTAAATTATTTGAAGAATAAAGATATCGAGCGCTATCGTTCATTAATCGGTAGATTAGGCCTGAGAAAGTAAGACGACAAAAGGAGGGTTTTCCTCCTTTTTGTATTTTAAATTATAACTTGTCATTATTCTGTTTTTTATATTGCAGTTAATGATATTTTTTAGTAAACTTAGTATAGGTCTTTTGTCTGCGCTTGCGCGGGCAGCTGACATCAGTGTTGTAATGCGGGTATTATACCTGTCCTACTTAAAGGGTGCCAAACCGATTGTTTTTGACGCCTCTTAAGTAGGATACTCCGCATTACTATTTTGTACGAGGAGGAACTATGGAAGCATTTCAAAGAACAATTAAAACTTATCAAACAACAATAGCAGGCCGTCCGTTTAAGGTAGAAATTGGAAAAATGGTTAATTTGGCAAACGGCTCTTGTATGGTTAGTTATGGCGATACCGTCGTCATGGTTGCTGCAACGGCATCTGCTAAACCAAGAGAGGGCATTGACTTTTTCCCGCTTTCAATCGATTTTGAAGAAAAACTCTATTCAGTTGGTAAAATACCAGGCGGCTTTATAAAGCGCGAGGGTAGACCATCAGAAAAAGCGACGCTGACAGCGCGTCTAATTGACCGCCCAATTCGTCCGTTATTCCCAGATGGCTATTTTCACGAGGTACAAGTCGTTGCACAAGTACTATCAGTAGAACAAGACAACACGCCAGATACCGTTGCTATGATTGGCGCGTCAATTGCCTTAACTATTTCAGATATTCCGTTTGATGGACCAATTGGCGGTGTGACAGTGGGTTATGTCGATGGCGAATACATCATTAACCCGACGGTTGAACAAGCCGCAAATAGTGATTTGAACTTAGTGGTTGCTGGTACAGCTGATGCCATTAATATGGTTGAAGCAGGCGCCAATATTTTACCTGAAGACATCGTGCTAAATGGTCTTTTAAAAGGTCATGACGAAATTAAAAAGATAGTCGCTTTCATTGAAGAAATTAAAGCCGATTGTGGCAAAGAAAAGCAACAAGTTGAACCCGTCGCCGTCAATGAAGCGCTTGTTCAAGATATTGAAAGCTACTGGAATGACATGAACGAACGCGTGCGTATTCCTGGCAAAAAAGAACGCAACAAGGCGATTGATGCACTCAAAGAAAATATCAGCGCTGAGCTGTTAGAAAAATACCCAGATGACGAAGGCGCATTTAAAGGCTTGCTTAAAAAGCTTGAAAAGCGCGTGATGCGCAAAATGGTCTTAACCGAAAACGTGCGCGCTGACGGTCGAAAACTCGATGAAATTAGACCGATTTCAGTTGAAGTTGGCTTGTTGCCACGCACCCATGGTTCGGGTTTGTTTACGCGTGGTTTAACGCAGGCTTTAACTATTACAACACTTGGCGCATTGGGCGAAGCACAACGCATTGACGGCTTAGGCTTAGATGAAAACAAGCGCTATATGCACCACTATAATTTTCCACCATTTTCAGTTGGCGAAACTGGCTTTATGCGTGGACCAAATCGACGTGCCATCGGCCACGGTGCACTCGCTGAAAGAGCACTTGTGCCAGTTCTACCATCAGAAGAAGATTTCCCATATGCGATTCGTTTAGTGTCAGAGATTATGACCTGTAATGGTTCAAGCTCGCAAGCCAGTATCTGTGGTTCATCTCTGTCATTAATGGATGCCGGTGTTCCGATCAAAGCGCAAGTAGCCGGTATTGCAATGGGCTTAATTGCCGATGGTGATAACATTGCAATTTTAAGTGATATTCAAGGTGTTGAAGACTTTTTAGGCGATATGGACTTTAAGGTCGCTGGTACTTCAGAAGGTATCACTGCCATGCAAATGGACATTAAAATTGACGGTTTGAAACGTGAAATTTTAGAAAAAGCAATGGAACAAGCTAGAAAAGGACGCTTGTTTATCTTATCTGAAATGGACAAGGTAATCGACAAGCCTAAATCAGAAATGTCACAATATGCACCGCGTGTGGTCAGCTTGAAAATTGAGCCCGATAAAATTGGCTCAGTGATTGGGCCAGGCGGTAAAGTAATCAACCGCATTATCGATGAAACAGGCGTTAAAATTGACATTGAAGACACTGGCTTAGTTTTAATTACTGCGCCTGATGGCGCCAGTGGCAATAAAGCTAAAAATATTATCATAGGTATTACTAAAGATGTAGAAGTAGGCGAAATCTACGATGCAAAAGTCAGCAGAATTATGAAGTTTGGCGCCTTTGCCGACTTAGGTAACGGCAAGGAAGGGCTTGTTCATATTTCGCAACTAACCAAAGAACGCCTTGGCAAGGTTGAAGATAAGTTTAAGGTTGGCGATGAAATTCGCGTTAAAGTTGTTGAAATCGACAAGCAGGGTCGCATTAACTTATCGCGCAAAGTATTATTGAAAGACTAGTGGAACATTGATGTATACAATTAATCATTTAGAGAACGGCATAAAGGTGATACACCGTCATATTGACGGTGTTCGCTCTTTTGCGATAGGGGTCTATGTCAAGGCCTGTTCAAATTATGAAACAACTGAAGAAATCGGCATTTCGCATCTAATTGAACACATGATGTTTAAGGGCACCGCAAAATACAGCGCCAAGCAAATAGCTGAAATTATCGACGACGTCGGCGGCATTATGAACGCCTACACAGCAAATGATTGTACCGCCTATTATGCAAAGGTCTTAAGCGAAGATGCACCTTTGGCAATTGAATTGCTTTCTGATATGTTTATCAATTCAAAATTTACAGAAAGTGACATAAAAAAAGAAATCAAAGTTGTCAAAGAAGAAATTGCCATGTACGAAGATTCGCCCGAAGATGTGGTTTATGAATTATTTCAGCGTGTTGCCTATGGGTCACACCCCTTGGCGACACCGATTTTGGGTTATGCTGACGGCATCGAAAAATTGTCACGACAACACATCTTAAACTACATTGCAAAATACTATACGGCTGATAATACTGTTATTGCAATGGCGGGTGATATTCCAAAAGATATCATCGACCAGTTAAATAGTGCCTTTGCCGATTACAAAACAGTCGGTAAACCAGTTAAATTAGCCGATCCTGTTTTTAACGGTGGCTACCAATTTGCCAATAAAGACATCGAACAAAACCACATGTGTGTTGGTTTTTCTGGCATTCCCTATGGTCATAAAGACTATTATTGCTATTTGCTGATTTCAAACACACTGGGCGGCACGTCGAGTTCGCTACTCTTTCAAAAAATTAGAGAAGAACGCGGCTTGGCGTATTCGGTGTATACGCACCCGACATTTTTTAAGCAGACAGGGCACTTTACTGTGTACACCAGTTATCGTCGCCAAAATCAGTTGATGGTTGCCCAGTTAATAAAAGACTGTTTAATTGCGCTTGAAACACACTTTGATGAAGCCATGCTAAAACGCGCCAAAACACAATTAAAGGGCGCTTATATTCTCGGTTTAGAAAGCAGCGCTAGCATTATGTCATCAATTGGTAAACGGGCAATATACGATATAAAAATAGAAACAATGGATCAGATGATGCAGTCGATCGAAGCGATTACACTTGATGATATCAATCGCTGTATCAAGTCAATTGTCAGCGGCAAGCCTGCTTTGGCAATGGTTGGTCAATTAGACGAGGCCGAAGTAAAAGCGGTCTATCAAATATTTAATCATGGAGAATAATATGCAAGTAAAAATCGTCAATACCTCAAAACACGACTTACCGAAATACGAAACAAGTGGTTCAGCCGGTATGGACCTTAAGGCCAATATCGACGAACCGATCACTTTGAAACCATTAGAGCGACAATTAGTGCCAACTGGTCTATTTATCGCGTTGCCAATCGGTTACGAAGCACAGGTTAGAGCGCGTTCCGGCTTGTCAATTAAAAAGGGCATCACATTGATTAACGCTGTTGGCACCATCGATAGTGACTATCGTGGTGAAATAAAAGTGCCCGTTGTCAATTTATCAAACGATGTTTACGAATTACAACCAGGCGAACGCATTGCCCAAATGATCATCGCCAAATACGAAAGAGTTGACTGGCAACAAGTTGATAGCCTTGATAAGACCGAAAGGGGTAGTGGCGGCTTTGGTTCGACTGGCACAAAATAAGCGCTACACGTAAATATACCTTTTCACTTTCAACTTAGTACTATTGGAGGATTAATTGAAAATACTTTTGACAAATGACGACGGTTTTTATGCCGACGGCTTACAGGCATTAATAACGACATTAAAAGATGAACACGAATTGTACGTAATTGCCCCTAAACATCATATGAGTGGCATGGGACATGGCATTTCAGTCGGCCAGCACATCGCCGTCGAAAAACAGCACATTGATGGCGTTAAAGCTGCCTATACAGTTGACGGTACGCCATCGGACTGTGGTAAAATTGCCCATATTTATCTATTTAAAGATATCGCTTTTGACTTAGTGGTTTCTGGTATTAATCGCGGCTTAAATCTTGCGGTTGATATTATCTATTCGGGAACTGTGTCAGTAGCACATGAGTCATGGGCCTATGGTTTTCATGCACTGTCCTTATCACAAGACCTAACAGCTGATGGCGATATTAATCATTTTAACGCTGCTAAGCATGCCAAAAAAATTATTAACGCACTTGACACTAGTACTGAACCCTTTTTATACAGTGTCAACTATCCAGCGAATGGTCTTCCAAAGGGGCTTGTCTATGCCGAACCGAGCGATGTTAAGTACCATGAACACACCAAGGTAAAAGGTGATGACAATGCTTTTACGATTAAGTTTAGGGGCGAGCGCATTAATTTGTCGGGCAATAGCGATAACGAATACGATTTGGTTAAAAAGGGCTATGCTGCAATTTATCCTGTCAATATCTCGGTTTATCCCAAAGCGCGCGATAGTAAAATTGAACAATTAATCAAATCTACTAAATAATTTAATGATTAAACAAAAGCGTCTGCAATCGGCGCTTTTATATTGTTTTTTCGCGATTGAAACGAAATGCAGTGTTTTATGCGATTGAAACGTATTACTTTCGCCTTTGTCGTGCTCCTTCGTATATTTTTAGGTGGGAGCTGCGCGCAAATTCGTGATAGAGAACGTGCTTCTTTCAGATATGGTGGTTTAACAGCAGCTCTTACCACTACAAAACACAACAGTCGCACGGGCTACAAGCACTTCTGACAATCACTAAAGTTGGCGTCGCTGACAATCGCCAACGCTGTCATTTTGACTATCGCGCTTTTGTCATTTCGAGCGAAGCACTTAGCTGCGCAGTCGAGAAATCTCACTTTTCTTCTACTTTCCACCTGCAACTTTCTATTATTATGAAACTTCAATTTCATTATTCTGCCAAAATAAATATTTTTTGTTATATTTTCAGTTAATTTTGCAATTTTACTTGCATTTTTTTGCTGATGTGTTAATATGGGTTAGAAAACGTGACCTAAATATTTACTGGGAGGTTATTTTGGCGATCGACAGAAAGAAACTTGAAATTAAAGTAAAACGCGAATGGTGCAAAGGCTGCGGAATTTGCGTTCATTTTTGTCCAAAACAATGTCTAGAATTAGACGAAAGAGATAAAATTGTCATGGCGCGCCCTGATGATTGTATTAAATGCGGACAATGTGAACAGAGATGTCCTGACTTTGCTATTTTTTTGGGAGAGAAAAACGATGAGCAAGCAAATAGTTAAACTGATGCAGGGCAATGAGGCATGTGTTGAAGGTGCACTGTATGCTGGCATGAAATTTTATGCTGGTTATCCAATTACACCTTCTACCGAAATTGCTGAAATCTCTGCACAAAAACTGCCAATGTACGGCGGTAAATTTATTCAAATGGAAGATGAAATCGGTGGTATTGCTGCTGCAATTGGCGGTTCGATCGCAGGTTTAAAATCAATGACGGCAACAAGTGGTCCTGGTTTTTCGCTTAAGCAAGAAAACCTTGGCTATGCAGCGATTGCTGAAATTCCGCTCGTTATCGTCAATGTCCAGCGCGGCGGTCCATCAACTGGTTTGCCTACTGCGCCGTCGCAAGGTGATATCATGCAAGCCAAGTGGGGCACACACGGTGATCACCCTGTGATAGCTGTTTCGCCTTGTTCGGTTAAAGAGACTTTTACCGAGACAGTACGTGCCTTTAACATGGCTGAAAAATACCGCACACCAGTTATTTTGCTGACTGATGAAGTCGTTGGTCACATGCGTGAGCGTATCGAAGTGCCAGCTAAGGGCGAAATCGAATTATACGATCGCATGGTCCCTGAAAAAGACGATGAAAACTATTTACCATATAAAGTAGAAGAAGGCGAAATTGTCGGTCGCATGGCGCCATTTGGCACTGGCCATCGCTATCATATTACCGGCCTATTTCACGATGAAACTGGCTTTCCTTCAAATTCAACAGCAAATGCTGAAAAAGTCATTAATCATTTAATGTCTAAAATCAGTGACAATTTAGATGACATTGTCAAATACGAAGAATACATGCTAGACGATGCCGATTTTGCCATAATCGCATATGGCTCTACGGCGCGCAGTGCACGTAATGCCGTCAACAAATTGCGTAAAGATGGCATTAAAGTAGGTCTTTTCAGACCAATTACAATTTGGCCGTTTCCTGAACAGCAAATCATTGAACTGGCAGCTAAGTCGAAGTGGTTAATGGTAACCGAAATGAACTTAGGTCAAATTCTAGAAGAGGTTAAGAGCCTAATTAAAGATGAAACGCCAATACATTTTTTAGGCAAGGCAAATGGCGAGGTTATTGCGCCAATCGAACTATATAATAAAGTGAAGGAGCTTTTATAATGGAAAATTTAAATACTATTGTCAAAGACTACTTCAGAGTTGATAAACTTTCACATATTTGGTGTCCAGGTTGTGGGCACGGCGTCATCATGCACGCCATTGTCAGAGCGATTAGAGACTTAGGCTGGAACAAAGACGACGTCGTTATCGTATCTGGTATTGGCTGTAGCTCGCGTGCTCCTGGTTACATGGACTTTAACACACTGCATACAACACATGGTCGCGCCTTGGCTTTTGCTACAGGTATTAAGCTGGCCAATCCTAAATTAAAGGTTGTCGTCATCAGTGGTGACGGTGATGCAGCTGCCATTGGTGGCAACCACTTAATTCACGCCTGTAGGCGTAACATCGATATTACAACTGTTGTATTTAACAACAACATTTACGGTATGACGGGTGGTCAGTATTCACCGACCACACCTACCAATGACTTAGGCACAACTGCACCTTACGGCAACATCGACCCAGCTTTTGACATTGCCAACTTGGCAGCAGCAGCTGGGGCAACTTATACTGCCAGAACAACTGCCTATCACATGATGCAAATGACAGGGCTGATCAAAAAAGCACTTGAGCACAAGGGCTTTTCACTGGTTGAAGCCATTAGTGTTTGCCCAACTTACTACGGCAGAAAGAATAAAAAAGGCAGTGCGCCACAGATGATGCAGTGGTTAAAGGATTCCTTTATCGATGTTAAAGCTGCCAATAAATTGCCGGAAGAAAAGCGCGCTGGTAAATTTATTATGGGCGAATTTGTCAATATCGAAAAACCCGAGTACACAGATCAATACTTAAAACTGATCGCGCGCTTCACTGGAGGAACAGAATGAGAACTGAAATGCGACTAACTGGTTCAGGTGGGCAAGGTTTAATATTAGCTGGTATTATCTTTGCTGAAGCAGCATTACTAGATGGTAAAAATTCACTACAATCGCAAAGCTACGGCCCAGAGGCACGCGGTGGCGCATCTAAAGCCGAAGTCATTATCAGCAATGAAGAAATCGACTTTCCAAAAGTTGAAATGCCCAGTGTTCTTTTGTCATTAACACAGGTGGCATGTGACAAGTATCACGGCGAAATTAGCGATGATGGCATTTTTATCATCGACGAAACTGTTGACTTAGAAACGGTCAAAGACGGCGTTAAATTGTATCGTGCGCCTATCTTAAAGACGGCAACAGAAGTTGTTGGCAAGAGCATTGTCGCCAACATTGTGGCAATTGGTTATATTACCGAAATTACTAAAATTGTGTCGAGAGAAAGTATCGAACAAGCAGTTTTAAGTCGTATTCCTGCTGGCACTGAAGAACTGAACAAAAAAGCATTGCAAGAAGGCTATAAACTAGCAGAAATGGCATTAAAATAAAATGCAAAACTATTATCAAGCTATTTTTGAAAATATAGCTGCCGCTTATCCTAAAATGAGCAAAGGTCACAAGAAAATTGCTGACTTTATCAAGGTCGAATTTAATCAAATGCCATTTTTGACGGCTGCAAAAGTTGCAAAAATGGTAGGTGTCAGCGAATCAACAGTCGGGCGATTTGCAACTTCGCTCGGCTATGCTGGTTTTCCTGGGTTGCAACGCGCCTTTCAAAAAACGGCACACAAACGCTTGACGACAGCTGAACGCTTTGAACTATCAAAAGACATTCAGGTTGAAAATGACCATATAAAACAAGTGATGCGCGACGACATCAACAACATCAGTGAAACTGCTGATAATTTAGATATAGTGACCTTAAAACAGGCAGTACAGGCGATTAGAAAGAGCAAAACACTCTATATTTTAGGTAGTCGCAGCTCGATTATACTGGCAGAATATATCACATTTTACTTAAACTTTATGCACGATAACGTGCATCTGTTGTCGCGTGGCGCCAATGACACCTATGATGAAGTTGTCAATGTTGATCAATCTGATGTCTTAATTGTCTTTTCGTTTCCGCGCTATTCTAATCGCACCTTTGAAGTGGTCGAATTTGCCAAAATGCAAAAGGCGACAATTATCGGTATCACTGATAGTCTTGATGCGCCATTAGTGCCTTACAGCGATCATGTTTTAACTGCAAAATACAACATGTCAACCTTTATCGATTCATTTGTCGCGCCGATGAGCTTAGTCAACGCGATGATCTTTATGCTAGCAGCAGACGAGCGCGCCAAATTAACCGAAAAGTTTGAGTTGCTTGAAAAGCTATGGTCGTTGAATGATGTTTACAAATAAATATAATGGTTAAATTTGCCTTATAACATTGCGCTGTTTTTGTTGTAAGGCTTTTTTGTATGCAATCTATTAATATATTATTACAATAATTGACTAACTATTGACTACATCAAATTTTTTGTGTAAAGTAAAAATAAAGAATAATTATAATGTTAATATTATTATTATTAATTTATTAGTCTAGTGGAAGGAGGGTCAAAATGAAAAAACTAAGTATTTTAGTATTATCTTTTCTGCTGATTTTAGCTCTGACTGCAACTTCGTTTAGCGAACCGAACGACTGGGCAAAAGCAGAAGTAGATCAGGCGAGGGCAAAGGGATTACTCTTTGACGAAGCCGATCAAAACTTTCAAAATTTTATTACCAGAGAATTGTTTTGTAAGTTAATTGTGCATATGGTCGAACGACAAAAGGGTGGGGCGATCGCCGTTGCCATCACCAATCCATTTAACGACACAACCAACGAACAAATTGTCAAGGCGTATCAGTTGGGCATTGTCAAAGGTGTATCAGCTACGCAATTTGCGCCCGACAATTTAATTACCAGGCAAGAAGTAGCCGTTATGATGATGCGTGCCTTTCGTGTGCTTGACAGCATGAATGGCAAAACGTACGCACAAAATATTGACATAACTGGCATTACTTTTAACGATGAGGCAAGCATTGCGTTTTGGGCACTACAAGACGTTAAAGAAGCATTTAAATTAAACGTTGTCAAAGGGGTCGGCAACAATACGATTAATCCATTGGGCAATACCACAGTTGAACAGAGCATACTGTTGGTGCTTCGACTATTTAACGTATACGAAGAAGAATCTAGTGGACCAAATACTGATGTAACTACGGCAGTCACAACGACAACTACGACGTCACAAACGACCTCAAGTTCGACAACTGGTTCTGGTGGACAACCTGGTACGCCACCAGTCAATAATCCGCCACAGGCCAAAACTGATGAGATGCTAATTAACCTTGTCGATGGACTAACATTCGAAATAGAAGCAGCAGACATTGCCAATGATGACGACGAAATGACCGTTAAAGCAATTCAACTTCAAAAATCAGTAATGCCAATTGATCAAGCTGTTATCAAGACAGAAATTCTCAGTAATGGCAAGTTAGCACTTTCTTCAAACGATACAAACAATATTGGAAAATCTGCTAAATTTAAGGCCACTGTAATCGATAGCACTAATATTTCAATTGATGTTCCATTTGAAGTAAAAGTTGTTGCACCTTCTAATGAGCCATTGGTTGTATTTAATCCTGCAATGCTTAACGTCAAGCTGGGTCAAACCATCATTAAACCAGTTGGTCGCTATGTTTACTTAAGTGAGAAATTCACTGTAGAAAAAATCGAGCCATCAGCCGATGATTCATTTGGTCAATTGACTACCAGTTATGATGCCTTTACTAATATACCGAAATTTAAGTTTGTCGGTAAATCTAGTAAAGCCATTCTAAACAAATCGAAGACATTCAAGATTACACTTAAATATGGCAACAACCTTACAAAGACATTTGACCTCATCGTCAAATACGGTAATTCAACTTTTACACCACCATTATCTATTGCGCCTGGCATTAAACCAGGGTTAAGTCATGAAACTATAGATCCAGATTTATTTAACACAACAGAGCAGATCGCACCACCTGGTGGTAACCTTTGGCCTAAACCATAATATGGCCAGGCCAAAAAATATTAGACGGTATATGTGAATGTACTATTTCAGATATACCGTCTTTTTTCATTAATTTACTGTTACATCATTTATTTTTTATTGACTGCAATTAATGTTTCATGTAATGTTAAGTTATTAAAAATATCTGTATTGCAATATAACATTAGTAAAGTGAGGTAGTATGTACCAAATAGCGATAGACGGTCCAGCTGGCGCCGGCAAGAGTACGGTTGCCAAACTGTTGGCAAAAAAACTAAAGATACTCTATTTAGATACAGGCGCAATGTATCGTGCGCTGACTTGTTATGCACTTGAACAAGCTATTGACTTAAATGACAATCAAGCTGTCGTTGCTTTATTAAACGATTTTGAGTTAAAATTTGATCGAGATGCCGTTATTGTCAATGGCGAAGACGTCACAGAAGCAATTAGACAATCATCAGTCACATCACATGTTTCACAAATATCAGCAATTAAAGAAGTACGCGACTTTATGGTTACAAAACAGCGTGAAATTGCAGGTCATAAGTCAATTGTGCTAGATGGCCGCGACATTGGAACGGTTGTACTGCCCGATGCCCAGTTTAAATTTTATGTCACTGCATCTGACATTGAACGCGCGAAAAGACGCTACAATGAACAAATACATAGGGGGTATGCTGTAACATTTGAAAGTGTCTTAAATGATATCAGAAAGCGCGATTTATTTGATTCTTCGCGTAAACACGCGCCACTTAGTGTTGCAGCTGATGCTGAAATTGTCGATACTACAGAATTATCAGTCGAACAAGTGGTCGAAAAAATTATCGAGAAAGTTAAAAATGAAACATAAAATTATCGTCGCACAATACGCCGGGTTTTGTTCTGGCGTTAAAAATGCCGTTGAAACGGCCTTTGCTAGTGCTTCAATACCCGATAAAAGCAAAGAAATATATGCCTATGGCGAATTGATTCACAATGAATCGGTCAACCAGAAGTTAGCAGATCAAGGCATCTGTGTCGTCGATCAAATTGATGACATTTGTAACTCAAAAATTATTATTAGGTCACACGGTGTCAGCAAGCAAACTTATCAACTTGCTGAACAAAACAATAACGCCGTTATTGATACCACTTGCATTTTTGTCAAACGTGTACATAAAATTGTCGAAAAGCACAGCGCAGAGGGTTATCAAATTGTTATTATCGGCAATGCCAAACACCCTGAAGTTGTTGGCATAAGCGGCTGGTGTAATCACGCAATTATTATTAATTCGCTTGATGAAGCTAAACAGATTAACAGTTCAAAACCGCTTTGTGTCGTTGCTCAGACAACCTTAAACGACGATCTCTATCATAAAATAGCCGACTATTTTAAAAGTACTTATCAAGATGTCTTATTATATAAGACCATCTGCGCAGCAACGCGTTTACGACAAGAAGAAGCGCGCGAAATTGCCCGAAAAGTTGATTTTATGATTGTAATCGGTGGCAAAAATAGCAGTAATACCAAAAAATTATACGATATTTCAAAAAAAATATGCAAAAATGCCCAATTAATTCAAAATTTTAATCAAATTGATGTGAAATTATTGCAAAAATATGTTAATATAGGAATAGTTGCTGGGGCTTCAACTCCAGATTGGATTATAGGTGAAGTGATCCAGAAACTAAATATTAAAGGTGAGGTAGTTATCAATGGAAAATGAAAAGACAATGCAAGATTTATTAGACGCTTATGAAGGTGGTTTCAAAGCGCCTAGACGTGGTGATGTAATTGAGGGTAAAGTCGTCATGGTTAACGACCATGAAATCGTCGTTAATATCGGCTACAAATCTGATGGCATCATTCCAAAAGATGAGGTTAACGGTGCAGATGAAGCAGCGCTAACTGACATGTTTGAAGAAGGGCAAGAACTTGACGTTTATGTACTTAAAACCGACAATGGTGACGGCAATGTGTTGTTGTCGACAAAGCGCCTTGTCATCGACCAAGACTTTAAAGATTTAGAACCAATCTACGAGTCTGGCGAACCGATTTCTGTAGTCGTAAAACAAATTGTAAAGGGTGGCGTAATCGCATATTATAAGAATGTGCGTGGCTTTATACCTGCTTCTCATCTTTCATTGAGATACGAAAAAGACACAGGCAAGTATATGGGTACAACGATGAACGTAAAAGTCATCGAGTACGATAAGCGTAAGAAACGCGCCGTGTTTAGCAGAAAAGAAATATTGCGTGTTGAGCAATCTGAAAAGAGAGAACAGTTCTTTAACAACATCGAAGAAGGTCAAATTATCGACGGTGTCGTTAAGCGCTTAGCTAACTTTGGTGCTTTTGTCGATATCGGTGGATTTGATGGTTTAGTTCACATCAGTGAAATTACCTATGGTCGTATTAAGTCGCCAAATGAGTTCTTGAAGCCTAATCAAGAAGTAAAAGTCAAAGTTTTGCGCATTGACCAAGAAAAAGAAAAGATTTCTCTTTCTATTAAAAAGACAAAGCCAAATCCGTGGGATGAAGCAGCGGTCAAATATGCTGTTGGATCAACACATGTCGGCCGCGTTGTCAATATGACAGATTTTGGCGCATTTGTTGAATTAGAGCCAGGCGTTGAGGGTCTTGTTCACATTTCGCAAATTTCGTTAGAGCGCATTGAAAAGCCATCTGATATCTTAACAGAAAATCACAGTTATGATTTTGAAGTGTTAGAAATTGATACAGTTGAGAAAAAGATTAAGTTATCGCGCAAGGCTTTGTTAGACCCTGAAGCATCAGTGCCAATGAGCAGTGAGATGACAGAAGCTGAAGAAAGTGCAGACTTTCAACCTGAACAAGAAGAAGCACCAGCGGTAGAAGAAGAAAAAGCTTCTGCTGAAGAAGTTGTTGCAGAAGAGACGGTTGAAGTCGTTGAAGCGCCAGCTGAAGAAGCAGTTGAAGTTGATGAAACACCAGCTGAAGAAACTGAAACGGAGAAAACAGAAGCGTAAAATTAATGAATAGCTATCAAGATTTTAAATCAAAAATATTTAAATTAACCGCTATTGATTTGTCGCTTTACAAAGAAAAACAGATGAAACGCCGTATCGATTCGTTAATCAAACGTTACGGCGCTTTATCGTATTCAGATTTTGTTGCGCTATTAGAAAGAGATAAATCGGTTTATGATACGTTTATCAATCACTTGACGATCAATGTCAGTGAGTTTTACAGAAACACAGTGCAATGGGAAGTATTAAAAAAAGAAATATTGCCAATGTTGTTTGCTGGAAAGTCATCAATTAAAGTATGGAGCGCTGCTTGTTCGACTGGCGAAGAGCCTTATACGCTTGTGATGAATTTAAGCCGCTTCATACCACTTAATAATATTAAAATTTTGGCAACTGACATTGACAAAGAAGCCATCAGAAAAGCTTCTAGGGGAATATACAACAAAAAATCAATAGCAAACGTGCCGCTTGATTTTTTAAATGCTTATTTTAAGAAGCGCGATGAAGATTATCATGTAGACGATGCGATTAAACGCTGCGTAACCTTTAAGCAAATGAACCTTTTACGCGATGAATATCCATCGGACTTTGATTTAATCGTCTGCCGCAATGTCATGATCTATTTTACAGAAGAGGCCAAAAAAGAGATGTATCAGAAATTTAACGATTCGCTTGTAAAAGACGGCATTTTATTTGTAGGTAGTTCTGAACAAATTATAGCGCCGCGATCGTTTAATTTTAAGGTACTCAAAACATTTTTCTATCAAAAAATGTAAGCGCTAATTACACGATCAAATCAGCTACACTATAAAAAGCCATTTTTCAACAGCTTTTTTCTGTCGGTAAATGGCTAATTTTATTCTAACTATAAGTTTTCGACCAAACGGCGCAATGCAATAAGTTCTTTATTTGATAGTGGCTTATTTAGTGTGTTGTCGCTTGCTAAGAAGTCACTTACTGTTGTTGGATGATTAGTTAGATTAAGAATATAATCAGTAGAAACATTGAAAAACATTGCAGCATTTGCGATAAAATCGGCATCAGGCAAACGCTTATTATTTTCGTAGCGCGACAAAGTGGTTTTAGTTGTACCTAATTCTTTTGCTAGCGCATCTAAGGTCATTCTTTTATTTTGTCTAAGTTGTCTAAGACGCAAATGGAAAGCTTGCATATTTTTCTCCTTTATTCCAGATTAGTCACGTAGTGTTTAAAAACATGCCCTGTTTTTTGGGGTAGTGCGTGCATAATCTGGGGGGTACTATTCTATATTAAAGCAAAATCAGCATACTATCAAGTAATAGTTTACAATTTGGTGATTTTTTTGCCATTTTTGATACAAAGAGGGATTATGACCAAAACGACTTTAATTGATTATTGGGACGATATTAGCGTTCAATATCAAATGTACATGCAATCAGTGCGCCAAATGGCTGATGCTTATGCCATTAAACACGGAACAAAACCGCGTTTTTGTATTAAGACATTTGGTTGCCAAATGAATGAACACGATTCTGAAAAACTTAATGCCATGCTCGTGCAAATGGGCTATTTGGCAACTGATGTTGCCGAAGAGGCACAAATTATCATCTATAATACTTGCTGTGTAAGAGAAAATGCCGAACTTAAGGTCTTTGGACACCTTGGCTCGCTCAAGCCGTTAAAACTAAATAATAAGGATATTTTTATTGCCGTTTGTGGCTGTATGATGCAGCAACCGCATATTGTCGAACAAATTAAAAAGACCTATAGTCATGTTGATTTGGTGTTTGGCACGCACAATCTTCATACCTTTCCGCGTCTTTTACAACAGGCGTTAAACAGCGATGAAATCTTAATAGAAGTTTGGCAAAATGAAAATTCAATTGTTGAAAGTATGCCAGTGACACGTAAAAAATCGCTTAAAGCATTTGTCAACATCATGTACGGTTGCAATAATTTCTGCACTTTTTGTATTGTGCCTTATACGCGCGGCCGCGAACGCAGTCGCTTGCCCAAAGACATTCTTAAAGAAGTCAAACAGCTGATCAAGGATGGTGTCAAAGAAATAATGTTGCTTGGGCAAAATGTCAACTCATACGGTTTTGACTTTGTTGAGCAATATACCTTTCCACAACTACTGACTGACATCGACGCCATTGCAGAAGACTGCCGCATTCGCTTTATGACGCCACATCCAAAAGACTTATCACCAGACTTGATTGACTGTTTACGCGACTTGCCGAGTGTTTGCGAATACATTCACTTGCCAGTACAGGCGGGTAGTGATGGCCTTTTAAAGCACATGAACCGCAAGTACACACGACAAGACTACCTTGATAAAGTAGCGCTGCTTAAACAAAAAGTGCCAAACGTCGCCATTTCGACTGATATTATTATTGGTTTCCCTGGTGAAACAGAAGCAGATGTTGATGCACTGATCAACTTAATCGAAATCGTACAATACGATTCTGCATTTACATTTATCTATTCGCGGCGCGAAGGTACACCAGCGGCCAAAATGCCTAATCAAATTGACGAAAAAATAAAACATCGGCGCTTTGACCGCATGTTAAAAGCGCTAAATGATATGATTATAGAAAATAATAAAAAGACAATTGGTCAACAGCACAACGTACTAGTCGAAGCGAAAACGCGCGATCAAAAGTATTTGATGGGGCGTACGCGCAATAACAAAGTCATCAATTTTAGCGGCGACGAAACACTAATCGGTCAATTTGTCGACGTCGAAATAACAGATGCTAAGAACTTTTCACTATATGGTAAATTGTGTTAATATGAATACGCGATATAACAACTGAACTAAGGTGGAATCAACATGGCAAAAATGACACCAATGATGCAACAATATCATGAAATAAAAGAAAAATACCAAGATTATATTTTATTTTTTAGATTAGGCGATTTTTATGAAATGTTCTTTGATGATGCCATCGCCGCAAGTAAAGCACTTGACATAACCCTAACTAGACGTCAAGCAGGGGGCGGCGAATACGCACCGCTTTGTGGCGTACCTTACCATTCGGCAGATGGCTACCTTGCAAAGCTAATTGAAAAGGGATTCAAAGTTGCCATTTGTGAACAAGTTGAAGACCCAGCGTTGGCAAAGGGGATTGTGCGTCGTGAAGTTGTTCGTTTGGTAACAGCAGGAACAGTTATTGATACGACGGTATTATCTGAAAAAAACAACAATTATATCGCTTGTATTGTTGAGTATCAAACGACGTTAGGTCTTGCTTATGCTGATATTACAACGGGTCAAATGATAGTGATGGACTTTTCTAAAGATGAACAAGGTTTACTGCTTGACCAAATTAAAACCAATCAGTTTGCTGAAATTATATTGTCTGATAGCGTGCGCGAAAACACCTTACTGCACGATAAAATTAACGCGACAGGTGTGACGATCAGCTATCGAAATAAGCGCTTTTTTTCGGAACAGCACGCCCGCGATATGATCAACCGCACCTATCAAGCGCACCATTTAGCAGCACATGGCATTGCCAAAAATCAGGCGGTTGTCATCGCATTAGGTGGCCTGCTGAGCTATATCTTCGAAACACAAAAAATGCCACTTAATCACTTTAATCGACTAAAGTATCAAAGGCAGTACGATTATATGGTGATGGATTACTTTACGCGTGTCAATTTGGAGCTGACTGAAACCCTGCGTACAAAAGAAAAGCGCGGTTCGCTTTTATGGGTAATCGATAAGACAAAAACCGCGGTTGGCGCACGCCTGCTAAGACAGTGGCTTGAACACCCACTGATTGATTTAAAAGCCATTGAAAAGCGTCACGATGCCGTACAGTTCTTTTACGATGAACGCATTATCCGCTCTGAACTAAGCCAGTTGTTGAGTGCTGTATATGACTTTGAGCGATTACTTGCCAAAGCTGTCTTTGGTTCATTAAACCCACGTGATTGCTATGCTTTAAAACAATCACTAGCGGTGCTTCCTGATATAAAATCACTATTAGAACATAGCGCTGTCAAAATTATCGATCAAAAAATTGCACACTTTGACGACGCCCAGACGCTCTGTCAAAAACTGGATGACGCCATTGCCGATGAACCGCCTTTTAGCATACGTGAGGGCGACATATTCAAAGATGGCTATAACTCTGAATTAGACGAGCTACGCGCAATTAAATACAATGGCAAAAATTGGCTATTGCAAATCGAAAGACAAGAACGTGAAAAAACTGGCATTAAAAACCTTAAAATTGGCTATAACAAGGTGTTTGGCTACTATGTCGATGTCAGTAAAAGCAACATCGACAAAGTGCCAGAACACTATCATCGCAAACAGACTTTAGCCAATTCTGAACGTTATATTTTACCCGAACTAAAATCAATTGAAGATAAAATTTTAGGTGCAGAAGAGCGCATTGCCAAATTAGAATATCAATTATTTACTGAAATCAGATTGCAAATTGTCGAACAAGTTGATCTGATCAAACAGCTCGGCAATGACATTGCCTATCTTGATTGCCTCTATGCACTAGGTGAGGTCGCTCAACGTCAGCGCTATTGTCGACCTGTATTTAATAAACAAAATATCATTTCAATTGAGGCTGGTAGGCACCCAGTTGTCGAGCAAATTGTCAATGATGGTGCATTTATTGCCAATGATGCCGCGCTTGATAACGACGCTAATTTAATCACAATTATAACTGGTCCCAATATGGCAGGAAAGTCAACTTATTTAAGACAGATTGCACAAATTGTCTGTTTAGCGCAAATTGGTTCTTTTGTACCGGCAAAATCTGCAAATTTAGCGATTGTCGATCGTGTATTTACGCGGGTAGGCGCCGCCGATGACTTGTTTCGCGGTCAGTCAACCTTTATGGTCGAAATGCAAGAACTCGCCACCATATTGCGCTACGCAACGCCAAACAGTTTAATTTTACTCGATGAAATCGGTCGGGGCACAGCAACTTACGACGGCCTTAGCATTGCATGGTCTGTTGTAGAATACATCGCCAAAACACTAAAGAGCAAAACTATTTTTGCAACCCATTATCATGAACTGACAGAATTAGAAAATGTTGTAACTGGCGTTGTCAATTGCTTAATTGATGTCAGACAAGACGGCGATGACATTATCTTTTTGCGCAAGATTAAACGCGGTCGGTCGGGGCGCAGCTTTGGTATAGAAGTTGCCAAAATGGCTGGTGTACCAGCGAGCGTTGTCGAACGTGCCAAATGTATTTTAGCTGAATTAGAAGATAATGACATAGCTAAAATAGAAATTAAGGATACCCAAAAAGAGACACAACATACAAATTTAGACTGCACTCAATCACACCCCGTCGTCGATCAGTTGCGCAACTTAAATACTGATCAACTGACACCAATTGAAGCATTAAATATATTGTACGAAATTACAAAGCAGGTGAAACAAGATGATTAAACGACTACCACCGCATATCAGCAATCAAATTGCCGCTGGTGAGGTTATTGAACGCCCCGCTGCCGTCGTCAAAGAGCTACTTGAAAACGCGATCGATGCTGGCGCAACCGATATCAGCATCACAATTGCCGAAGCCGGTAAGGGGCTTATTTCAATTGTCGACAACGGTTGTGGCATCGCCAAAGATGACCTTGCCTTGCTATTTGAAAGGCATGCCACAAGCAAAATAGCGACTTTAGAAGACATTTATGCCATCGACACGCTTGGCTTTCGTGGCGAAGCACTTGCCAGTATCGCCGCTGTAGCGCGCGTTGAAGTGATTTCGCGCACAGTAGACAGTGTAACAGGTTATCAAATACAAGCAATCGGCGGTAAAATAACGCCGGCACAACCGACGGCAACTAATATTGGCACGACAATCACAGTGCGTGATTTATTTTACAATACACCAGTTAGGTACAAGTTTTTAGCAAGTGATCGCACTGAATCAGCCGCAATTACACAAGTGGTTGAAAAAATCATGTTAGCGCACCCGTCAATTCGCTTTAGCTATCGTTTAGATGGTAAAGTGATTCGCTTAAGCGATGGTGACAATCAATTAAAGCATGTCATACACAGCTTATATGGTAATGATTTCGTCAATAATATGCTAGTTGTTTCAGCAGAGCAGGGCGATATCTCGGTGCACGGCTATACATCAAAGCCTGAATACACGCGCGGCAACCGCCGTTTTCAGTCGCTCTTTGTCAACCGTCGCTATGTCGAATGCCCTGAAATTCAAACTGCGGTTAACGACTGCTATAAAACGCTCAATACCATTCACCGCTTTCCAGTGTTTATACTGCATATCAACTTGCCAGCAAATCAATTTGATGTCAATATTCACCCGGCAAAAAGCGAAATTAAGTTTCATGACATCGAACGCGTAAAACAGGTGATTAGTAGTAGTATTAAGCAATGTCTGGCCGATAACTGTTTAGTGCCCGAAGTAAAATTAGCAAATGATGATCTAACTGACCAAGAGATCAATGAAGACCAAAAGATAAACGACTATTTTCAACGCTTTAATAAAAAACTATTAGAACCAGAAATATATGCCGTTGACCAAGCAATGCCACCTATGGCGAGCGATACGACTGACAGCTATGCACCCATTACTGATAGTTATAAACCTTCTATAAAAGCCGAACAAATCAGCCTTGAAACGATCGATCAATTTCATCAACCCGATGACACTGACCAATTGTTTGTTGATGATGATACCGATTTTAATGAGCAAACGAATCTTGACAACAGCGTTATCAAGCGCGCAACACATTATGATCGATTACAGGTTGTCGGCGTTTTGTTTAATACCTATATTATCTGTCAAAGAGATAATAGTGCCTTTTTAATCGATCAACACGCTGCTCATGAAAGAGTATTATTCGAACAATTTTTAGCTGATTTTAGACAATCGCAGATAGAAGCACAGTACTTACTAGAACCCTTTATTTACCAAAGTGATCAACAGACGAGTAACTGTATTGAACAAATGGTTAATGACATTAAACGCATGGGTATCGACATCGAATATTTTGGTGAATCGAGCTGGCTGATTAGAAGTGTGCCGTCAATAAAGGGGGTTCCTTTTAGCGAACAGAGCATTAGACTGATATTAGATGCAATTGACATCAATAAATACGACGCAATTACCGAACACAATCTTGAAAACATTATTTTAGCGTCATGTAAAGCGGCAGTTAAAGCGCATGACAAACTATCTAACGCTGAAATATACGCCTTGTTTGAACTATTGCGAACCTATAATCAACCCTATACCTGCCCGCATGGTAGACCTATTATTATAGAACTGACGGAGTATGAACTTGAAAAATTATTCAAACGCATACAATAAAAGACCCAATTTAATCTTTATTGCTGGTGCAACCGCCGTTGGCAAAACCGAAACGGCAATCAAACTGGCAGAAACTTTAAATGGTGAAATTATTTCAGCTGATTCAATGCAAATCTACCGCGACATGTCAATTGGCACTGCAAAGCCGACAGCAGCAGAACTGGCAGTTGTACCGCATCATTTAGTTGATTTTGTCGACCCGCATAAGCGCTACAGTGTTGCACAGTATGCCAAAGACGCCAAGCACTGTATTGCTGACATTTTATGTAGGGGTAAGCAACCAATTATCGCTGGTGGCACTGGGCTTTATATGCACAGTTTGATCTATGATTTAGATTTTTCGAAGACGACGCGCGACGATGATCTGCGCGCCGAACTAAACGATATCTTACAAAGAAAAGGGGCAGCTATTTTGCACGCTATGTTGGCTGAACGTGACCCTGCAGCCGCGGAACAAATACACCCCAATAATAGTAAGCGGGTAATCAGGGCACTAGAAATCGTACTTTCATCAGATAAAACCGTCAATCCGTTTAAGACAACGCCGCAGTTTACAAATGATTACACAGTTCACTTTTTTGTGCTCAACCGCGATCGTGCCGAACTATACGACCGCATCAACAAGCGTGTTGATATCATGCTCAGTGCTGGTCTAGTAGATGAAGTTAAACAATTAGTCGCTTCTGGTTTGACCGATCAACATCAGGCAATGCAGGGGATAGGCTATAAAGAAGTCTACGACTACTTATACAATAACACATCTTATCAAGATATGATAATACAGCTTAAACAGAACAGTCGACGCTATGCCAAACGACAGCTAACTTGGTTTAAAAGATATGAATTTGCCAATTGGATCGATTTATCCATTCGTAAAAACGACAAATCTGTGATAGAATATATAATAGACCAGATAAATAGATAAACTAAGGAGAATATTATGAAATCATCTGTTAATTTACAAGACATCTTTTTAAACCAAGCCAGAAAAGAACAAATTCACATTACAGTTTTTCTGATCAGCGGTTATCAGATTAAGGGATTAGTAAGAGGTTTTGACGCCTATACAATAATTATTGATACTGACGGCAAACAACAAATGATTTACAAACATGCCATATCGACACTAATTCCAACAAAACCAATCAATTTTATGGCAGCTAATGAAGAACAATTGGGGTAATAGCAAGTTGTTCGATTTAACCAATCAGTACGGCATAGCGGAAGAAGTCATCAGTGCGGCAAGCAATTGCGAAGCGCAACTATCGGAAACTTTTGCAAAAATTAACCAAGTTAAAGAAGAAAACTTTTATAAAGTTCTTTTTGGTATGCAAAAAAACAAATTGTCTGATCGTCATTTTAACTGGACGACAGGCTATGGCTATAACGATGTCGGGCGCGATATTGTCGAATCTATTTATGCCGATGTATTTAAAACTGAAGCCGCTCTAGTGCGAACCCAAATTGTCAATGGTACGCACGCTTTGTCGCTAGGGCTAAATGCCATTTTAAGACCTGGTGATCATATGCTAGCAATCAGCGGCATACCTTATGACACCATACACGAAACAATTGGTATCGGCATTAAAAACGGTGCCAGTTTGACAGAAATAGGCGTTGAATATTCTGATGTTGCATTAAAAGCGTCAGGCGAAATCAACATTGAAAGCGCCATCGCCAACTTGCGTGGCAATACAAAGCTAATCTACATACAGCGTTCAAGTGGTTACGATTTTAGAGCAGCGCTTAATATCGAACAAATCGAACAGGCGATAACGGCACTTAAAAAAGTTAATTCTAAATTAATCTTTATGGTTGATAATTGCTATGGCGAATTTATTGAAACAAGAGAACCGAGTGAAGTGGGGGCAAATCTAATAGCGGGTTCGTTAATAAAAAATCCTGGTGGCGGCCTTGCGCTCAGCGGTGGTTATTTAGCGGGCGATGCTGCCATTATTGAGCAGTGTGCATTTAAGCTAACCGCACCTGGTATAGGCAAAGAATGTGGTCTTACTTTTGGCCAAAACAGAACCATACTACAAGGGTTATTCATGGCGCCAAGCGTCACAGCAGATGCCTTAAAAAGTGCTATCTTTGCCGCTAAACTGTTTGAAAGCTACGGTTATGAAGTGACGCCGAAGTGGCACGAACAACGCGGCGACATCATACAGGCTGTACTATTAGGCGATCGTGCTAAGGTAATCGCTTTTTGTAAGGCGGTACAGAGCGTTGCGCCTGTCGATAACTTTGTTTCACCCGAACCTTGGGATATGCCCGGCTATGATAGTGAAGTTATCATGGCAGCAGGGGCATTTGTACAGGGTTCTTCAATAGAACTAAGTGCTGATGCGCCGATGCGCGAACCATACGCCGTCTTTTTACAAGGGGGCTTAAATTATCAACACGGCAAACTAGGCGCAATGCGCGCTTTACAAAGTGTCTTAGATATTAAATAGTAGAGAAGTATCATAAACATGTTATCTCGACTGCGCTCGAAATGAAGCGCTTAACTGAACAATACGATTAATCAATTAATTCGTAAAGCGCGGTCTGCAAAACCTTTGAAAAATTAATACCTTTTTCCAATGCTTTATCATTAAGCCACGCCGGAATTGTCAAAGTTTTTTTAACTGATTTTGAATACTTTGCAAGATCAATATCACAATAAATATAATTGATAATGCCGTCATCAGTTGAAATATCTTCTATTTTACTCGCTTTATTAAATGCAATATTACACTCTAATAATGTTTCAAGATAACCAGCAAGCGCTTCAGAAGCATTTGTAACTGTCTCTTCTATGGTACTGGCATAAGTTCTGCAACCTTCAAGGTCAGGGAACTCAGCTACGTACATATTATCATCTTTAAAAATTACAGCAGGATAAACAAACTTCATTTTTACCTCCTTATTTGTTTTTCTTTAAACCGGTATTTTTCAATATTTTATTTAATGTACCCTTAGGAACATCGCGGCCATGAACAGGGACAACTTCAATTTGTTGGCCTTTCATCATAATAAAATGACTACCTTTAATTCTTTTAATTGTCCAACCATTCTTTTTTAGTAGTTTGATTAGATCCTTATCTTTCATATTAGCCTCTATAATATCATTATAATACGTGTACACGTGTATGGTCAAGTGTTAATTAAATATAAAAAATCAGACTTATCAGAATGCTGTAAGTTCGAGGCGCTAGCAAAATGGCGGGGCGCTGTGTATAAGTAATACATAAGCGTCGACATTTTGCGCAGTTCAAGGTCATCATTTTCAGGTTGTAGTCGATAGCCATTGTTTTCTTTATAAAACGTCTTAACCGTCGCACTATCATCGACTAGTGCAACGACCATATCGCCGTTATCGGCGGTTTTTTGTTGTTTAACCAAAATATAATCGCGATCAAAAATGCCGACATTAATCATACTGTCACCTGACACACGTAGCACAAAGTAATCACCTTGGCCAACAAAATCAATTGGAATAGGGAAGTAATCGTCATACTCTTGATTTGCCAGTATTGGCTGACCAGCAGCAACCTTACCGACAACCGGAATATTCGCCACTTCAGGTGATGGAAATGGTATGACATTACTTTTTTCAGCTTCATACAAACCAGACGGTTTAAGTATTTCAATTGAGCGATTTTTGGTTCTATCGCGTTTAATATAACCCTTTTTTTCAAGTCGTTCAAGATGACCATGCACAGTAGAGGTCGAGCTCAAACCAACGCCTTCACAGATTTCACGCACAGCAGGGGGAATATTGCGTTCAGCTACTTTGCGTTCAATAAAAGCTAATATTTCACGTTGTTTATTCGTTAAATCAGTCGCCATAATTGCCTCCTTTTTTTATAGGATAACACAAAAAAATAAAAAAATCAAACATTTGTTCGCTATTTCACTTGAAAAAGAACAAATGTTCGTGTATAATATAAAAAAGCGAACATACGTTCTAAGGAGGTCATTATGAATACGCGAGTTCAATATAGAAAAACTTACCGATTTAATAAAAAGAGATTTATCAAAAGTCTTACAATAACAATCGCTGTCATCACAGCAATAGTCATCTTCTTTGGCATCACAGGTGCGCTATTTAGCAACGCCAATAAGCTGCAACGCTATGACGGCTACGAAGTCGTTTATGGTGATACATTATGGACAATTGCGCAGTCGTATCAAGATGACTATGACGACATTCGCTATTTTATCTTTCAAATAAAAGAAGCGAACAACTTACAGGGCGACTATATTTTTCCGGGTCAGCAATTAAAAATACCGCTTAAGTAATAAGAAGCGGCAATAGTAAGTTGTATTTAAGTGAAGTTATATCAAAATAGCAAATTAATCATCATCTAACAATTCATAATTTGTAAGTATATCGCGCTTGGCATGCTTACGATGCGCAGCGTAAAGCTGTGTCGTTGTAATATTGTCATGATCTAATAGGTTTTGAACATCGTAAATTGAAAAGCCAAATTCAATTAGTGAAGACGCAGCCGTCGCACGCAGTTTATGCGGACTATAACCTTTGTCGCGACTTGTGTTTAATGCAATAGATGTATATTTTTTAACTAAATTTCTAATCGCTCTAATCGTAAGACGTGAGCCTTGTAATGATAAAAACAGGGCATCGGCGTCTTTTATTTTTAGTTGTAAATCATCTCTTTCGTATTTAAGATAATCTTCAATCACTCGCTTGGCGCTCTGGTTAATCGGCATAATCACTTCTTTGCCGCGCTTGCGATAAATAGTAAATTCTTCTCTAGTAAAGTTAAAAGTTGATAAATTGAGCTGCTGTAGTTCGCTTAAGCGTAAGCCGTAAGTTGTAAATAACACTAAAATTGCCTTGTCGCGGTACTTTGTTTTTTCCCAGTATACCTTTTCGCGAGCAGTTAAGCCTTCACCCAATTCAACAGCGCGCAGCATTGTCGCAACTTCTTCAATTTGTAATCGCTTAATTGCATCAGGTTGTGGCTTTGGTAGTTTAATCGGGTTAAACCCAATCGTGATATCATCTTTTACCATTTCTTCGCGATATAAAAATTTAAAAAAGACACTTAAAGCAGATTTCTTGCGCGATAGTGAACGATTGTGGTTTTCCATCACATAAGTGATACCGTTTTTTTCGAGTTCATAATGCGCACAGTAATCACCAATAAAGCGATTGACATCTTTGGCTTTTATTTTTTTCAGTTCTTTTAATGTCACTTTGTCAATTGTCTCGGCGCGCGTTAACAGCGTTTCTACAACTAAGTAGCGAAAGAAAAAATGTAAGTCAGACAGGTAAGCATAACGCGTTGTCAAAGCGACACCATTCTTTAAGTAGACAAAATAATCATATAAATAATCTGGTAATTCAGCTTCTAAAGCTCGGCAACGCTCTTTTAGATCGCTTTCTTTGGCGACAATATTATCGGGTTTTGATGTTTTATTGTGAATAATCTTCTTTTTACTCATTGCAGACCTCATCAACCATAACTTGGTCCTTTTTATTTAACGTGTACATTAATATACCACTCATAATAATGCCAATTCCCAGTAGTTTTAAATGTGAAAAACCCTCATCAAACAGAAAATAAGCAATCACACTGCCAATAATTGGTTCACCTAAGACAGCAACAGATAAGGTCTTTGACGACACTACTTTAAGCGACAAAGTCAACATGCTGTGACCAAGCAGGGTAGGGACAATCGCCAAGCCTAAAAATACTAAATAGTTAATTTTATCAGTGACAATAAAAGCTGATGGAAAGGCAACGGCTGACAGTATAATTAAAAAGACAGCACTACTGCCATAGACAATAAAAGTGTATACCTCGTTAGACACTTCGCGTCGACTGACATCGCCAACAAACAAATAAATACCAAATAAAAATGCCGCGATAATCGCCATAACATCACCACTTAAAGCATGGCCCGAGACATTGCCGTCGGCATAAGCTAAAAGCATACTGCCGCCAATGGTTACGAAAATAGCAATCAATTGAAAAAAATTCGTGCGCTCATTGTGAAAGACGCGCGTTAATACAACCAACAGTATTGGATGCAAATTGACAAGTACAGCAGCACTAGCGACACTGGTGAGTTTGATAGCATAAAACCATGTAATAAAATGAAGTGCTAAGACAACGCCGTTAATTGAAGATAACGTCAATGTTCGTTTAGGAACATCTTTAATAGCTAATAATTTCTTATTAAACAGTAACATCATAAGAAGCGTTACTGTAATCATGCGATAAAGTGCAATGGTCAACGGCTCAACAGTTGCATAGCGCGTTATAATCGGCGAAACTGATATGCCAAAGATACCAATGACTAAATATAGGTAATATTGTCGTTTCATATTCTAACAATATAAACTATTCCCAAAATAGATATTTAAGGAACAGTTAATCTACACTCCTTTTAAAATCAATATAGCCCACTTCATAAAGTCTGAGAATTTATGACTCATGTATTGTTCGTAAACGATAAACGTTTACTGCTCATGTAGGCAACCTGCTCGAATTGATAAGTGGACGATTGTCAGAAAGTGTTGAGCGCATCGGGTGGCTGTTGTTTTTGTAGCGGTAGTTTTGAGCGTAGCGCTGCCGCCTAAAAAATTATAGCCAGCCGATGACTAAAGCGAAATACTTTCGTTTCAATCGCCTTGACGCAATATAACCCGAGATTTCTCGACTACGTTCGAAATGACATATGGTGTGAGATTTCTCGACACACTGCGGTCGTTCGAAATAACATGTTGTACTCAGTTATGCGCTCGCTTTTTTAAAACGATTGCTAACAATAAAAACAAAGAACTCAATACTAAAATTGAAAATGTCAAGCCGCTAGATATTCGAAAAGCTAAAAATTGAGCTGTTGGTCCTTCTGGTAGCGGTATTTGCATAAGCACTTTACCATTATTGATCAACACAAAGATGCAGCAGAGAAAACCTATCATTGATGTAATAAAAAATGCAATTGATAAAACTTTTTTCATACTACAACACCTACCCTACACTTATTTAACTAGACATTTAAACTGACATTTGTATCAATGTTATCTGCATGACTTTCTATAACTGGTTTAATATGGGCTTCAATGAAGTCTTCGACTTGTTTAGGCGCCAAGCCCGTATAGCGTGCCGGCGCCAGCAAGTCTGCGATATCGCTTTCAGAAATATTAAAGGCTGTATCATTTATGATACGTTCTAATAAATCATTTTCAGCGCCCTCTTCTTTAACCTGCTTAGCACTTTCCATCGAAAGCTGGCGAATGCGTTCGTGTAGCACTTGGCGATCGCCGCCATTTTTTACCCCTGCCATGATGATATTTTCAGTCGCCATAAAGGGCAATTCTGCCATGACGTGCTTTTCGATAACTTTTGGATAGACGACAAGCCCTTTTGTGACGTTAATGGCGATGTTAAGTATACCATCAACGGCTAAAAAGCTCTCTGGCAAGCTAATTCTGCGATTTGCTGAATCATCTAAAGTGCGTTCAAACCACTGTGTCGACATTGTCATCATCGGGTTTGCCAGATTGGCAATGACAAGGCGCGAGAGCGCTGCAATGCGTTCAGACCGCATTGGGTTACGCTTATAGGCCATTGCCGACGAACCAATTTGTGACTTTTCAAATGGCTCTTCTATTTCTTTTAAATGCTGTAATAATCGTAAATCATTGGTCATTTTGTGCATGCTCTGCGCAATACCTGCTAAGACAGCGATGATTTTGCTATCTATTTTGCGCGTATAGGTCTGACCACAAACGGGTATTGGTTTGGCTATGCCCAACTTTTGACATACCAACGCATCTAGCTGTTTTACTTTTTCAGCATCATCTTCAAACAGCGCCATATAACTGGCTTGAGTGCCTGTTGTCCCCTTTGCGCCGCGCAAATAATAATGATCTAATAAATGGGCTAGGTCGTCGTAATCGAGTAGTAAATCCTGTAACCAAAGCGTTGCCCGCTTGCCGACTGTCGTCAGTTGAGCGGGCTGAAAGTGGGTATACCCCAAGGTTGGAAGCGCCTTATATTTTAAGGCGAAATCACTTAAATTTTTAAAAACGGCAACAATTTTTGTCTGTATCATCATTAAAGCGCGATACATAATCAACAAGTCTGTGTTACCGCCGACAAAGGCAGATGTTGCACCCAAGTGAATAATTGGCTTAGCCGTTGGGCACTGAGCACCATAAGTATGCACGTGGCTCATGACATCGTGGCGCGTCTCTTTTTCAATTTGACGCGCCATGTCATAATCAATATTATCAACATTGGCCTTAAGTTCAGCGAGTTGTTCTGTTGTAATATTCAAACCGAGCTCGTGCTGTGCTTCAGCTAAGGCAATCCAACAGCGACGCCATGTTGAAAACTTTGTATCAGCCGAAAATAATGTTACCATGTCTTCACTGGCATAGCGTGTGACCAGTGGATTTTGATAGCGACTCGTCATCTCCCCTCCCTATGCCCTTACTTAGCGTATTCAACTGAACGCGTTTCTCTGATCATGCTTACTTTAATTTGACCAGGATAATCGAGTTCTTCTTCAATGCGTTTTCTAATATCGCGACCTAATAGTACCATTTCATCATCAGAAACTTTTTCTGGTACTACCATAATGCGAATTTCGCGACCCGCTTGTATAGCAAATGACTTATCGACGCCTTGATAAGAATTAGAAATATTCTCTAGACCTTCTAAGCGCTTAATATAAGTGTTGAGCGTTTCACGGCGCGCACCTGGTCGCGCTGCTGATAAGGCATCAGCCGCTGTTACTAAAATTGCTTCAATTGTTTCAGGCTCATAATCGCCATGGTGGGTGCTCATCGCGTGAATAACTGCCTTAGATTCTTTATAGCGCTTTAACAAGTTCATACCGAGTTCAACGTGCGTACCTTCTAGTTCTTGGTCAACCGCCTTGCCAATGTCGTGCAGTAAACCCGCGCGCTTGGCAATGCGTGTATTGACGCCTAGCTCAGCGGCTAACACAGAAGATAACTCAGCAACTTCTATTGAGTGTTTTAAGACATTTTGACCATAACTGGTGCGATAATGTAAACGGCCCAACAATTTAACCAACTCGGGATGTAAATTGTGAATGCCCACTTCAAACGTGGCGTTTTCACCGTATTCTTTCATTTTTTGATCGACTTCTTTTTTGGCCTTTGCAACCATTTCTTCAATGCGTGCCGGGTGAATACGACCATCTTGAATCAATTTTTCTAGGGCAATTCTAGCAACTTCACGTCTAACCGCATCAAATGACGACAAGATAACCGCTTCTGGCGTATCATCGATAATTAAGTCGACACCTGTCAGTGTTTCAAGTGCTCTGATATTGCGACCTTCGCGACCAATAATACGACCTTTCATGTCGTCGTTTGGTAAATCAACAACCGATACGGTCGATTCAGACACGTGGTCAGCCGCCGAACGCTGAATGGCGATCGAAATAATTTCTTGCGCCTTTTTCTTGGCGGTTTCTTGAATTTGATTTTCTGCTTCTTTAATTAATAAGACCGATTCGTGTTTAATTTCTTTTTCTAAGTCGTGTAATAATTGCTTTTTAGCTTCTTCTTGACTAAGTCCAGAAACGCGCTCTAACTCTTTAAGGTGTCTTTGTTCTAAATCTTGCAACGATGATTCTTTTTTGTCAAGCGATGACTGACGCTTGTTAAGCGATTCTTCGCGTTTGCTCATCTTATTGGCGCGATTTTCCAATTGTTCTTCTTTTTGAAGATTGCGCTTTTCTACTGCTTTAATTTCACTTCTTCTCGCTTTGCTCTCCTTTTCTAATTCTAATCGCAACTGATAAATTTCATCTTTGGCTTCAACTAATTTTGCCTTGCGCTCTGACTCGGCAGATTGCTTAGCATTGGTTATAATTTCAGCCGCTCTCACTTCAGCACTTTTGAGTTTAGATTCAGAAATATTTTTTCTGATCAAAAAGCCAATAACTGCGCCGATACAAAGTGCTAAAACACCAACCGCGATTATAATTAGAATTGCAGGAAAACTACCTATCATTTCCATTCTATAATCCCCCTGTTCTGTTCATATTCTTTCTAAAAAAATAAGACCGCGTGCGGCCTTTTGTGCACAACTGACAGATTGCTAATTGATCTAGCAATCTACACATCTTAGTTGTTCACATGTATCAATGTGATATCACAATATTAATATAGTCAATAGTTAGAGTATTCGCCTAGATAAAACGATAAAACACTATTCTCATCTATATTTATTAATTAAAATCATAAAGATAACAAGATATCTAAAAGGCATGCGCCTACAGTGATACTACCGTACATCTAATTTTACCTTCTATTGAGTAGTGTGTCAACCCCATAGGACGCGTATCGAATGCCTAAATAATTATTTTTTTTATTTATCATCAGCTGGTGCTGAATCAATTTGAAAATGTTGTTTAACTTGGGCTTCAACCTCTTCTAAAAGCGCCGTATTTTGTTTTAAGTATTGCTTGACGTTTTCTCTGCCCTGACCCAGTTTTTCGCCATTATAACTATACCATGCACCTGCCCGCTTGATGATATCAGCGTCGACAGCTGCATCTAATGTACTGCCAATTTTAGAGATACCCTCGCCATACATAATATCAAAATGCGCAGTTTTAAAAGGTGGTGCTAATTTGTTTTTTACAACTTTTAAGCGCGTGCGATTACCCAAAACGGTATCACCCGACTTAATCGCTTCAGCACGTCTGACGTCAAGGCGCATTGAAGCATAAAATTTTAAGGCGTTGCCACCTGTTGTCGTTTCAGGGTTGCCGTACATCACGCCAATTTTCATTCTAAGTTGATTAATAAAGATCACTGAACACTTTGACTTGTTGACAAGTGCTGTCAATTTACGTAGCGCCTGAGACATTAAGCGAGCTTGTAGACCCATGTGGCTATCGCCCATTTCACCAGTTATCTCTGCTTTGGGCACCAGTGCTGCAACCGAGTCAATGACGATGATATCAACTGCCCCGCTACGCACTAAGGCATCGCATATTTCAAGCGCCTGTTCACCTGTATCAGGTTGCGATACGATGAGTTCGTCAACATCAACGCCAATTTTTCTCGCGTATACTGGGTCGAGTGCATGCTCGGCATCAATAAACGCCGCCACACCGCCTGCTTTTTGTGCTTCGGCGATCACGTGTAGCGATACCGTCGTCTTGCCTGACGATTCTGGACCATATATTTCAATAATACGCCCTTTTGGCACGCCACCAACCCCTAAGGCGATATCGATTGCCATACACCCTGAAGAAATAACATCAATATTCATATTGATAGGGTCGTCGCCTAAGCGCATAATGGCACCTTTGCCGTATTGTTTTTCAATTTGATTCATGACTGTTTCTAACGCTTTTTTTCTTCCGTCCATTGCAACCTCCGTATAGCGAACGTTTGTTCTATGTCAATATTATATGTCTTTTTCTAATTAAAATCAAGTTTTTTCTTTACTAAAATGCAAATTGCATTCTTATTAACCAATTCTGTCAAGTACAGCCTTTAAGGCATATAATGTTGCATAGTGTTGATTTTTAGCGCGATTGCGCTTAAATAGATGCTTATCGACGACGACTTCACCGCGGTAGCAGGTTGCGATATAGACTAAGCCAACGGGTTTTTCTGCTGTACCACCAGTTGGCCCTGCAATACCAGTAATTGCAACGCCAATATCGCTCTGTGTGCGCGTTGTCAGCCCAATTGCCATTTCGCGCGCAGTTTCGGGCGAAACTGCCCCAAACTGCGCGAGCGTCGCTTCAGAAACGCCCAGTTGTCTTACTTTTTCGTTATTGCTATAGCTGACAACACCGCCAACAAAGACGTCTGATGCACCGCTGACGCTTGTAATTTCAGCGGCAACCGCACCACCTGTGCAGCTTTCTGCCGTGCTCAGTGTCAACTTGTTTTGTTTGAGCTGCGCGACCACAACTTCTACTAAACGCTGTTCGGCTTCTGCATAGATCAAATGTTTAAGCCGCTCTTTGAAATCATTAAGCAATGGATTTACAAGTGCTTTTGCGGCATCTTCTGTCACGCTAAATGCCGTTAACCGAATGGTAATAATGCTATCGCTGACGTAAATGCCAATGTATACATCATCACTTTTTATATCGCTAATTAAATCGTCAATCACTGATTCACCAGCGCCAAACAGTTTTAATGAAGCTTCGTATTTTACCTTACCACTATTAAAAAACTGTGCAACGACGCGTTCTAAAACATGTTTCATTTCATTAGTTGGACCAGGTAAAGCAGCGATTGTCAAATTGTCTTTGGTAACGACAAAACCGTCTGCAGTGCCATAATCATTGCGAATAACTTGCGCACCTTTTGGAAAATATGTTTGCTGATAATTGTTTTTGGTAACTTTGCCAGAAAAGCGTTTAAACATTTCGATTAGTTTCCGTTTAGACGATTTATCTTCAACAAGCGGCAACTCAAGAAACTGACTGACCACTTCACGTGTAATATCATCGCGGGTTGGTCCCAAGCCACCAGTGACGATAATGAGTTCTACCCTACTTTTTAAAAGGTTTAATGCATCACTAATGTGCGCTGCGTTGTCTGCACAGCTAATATGGTAGTCAGTTAAATAGCCGGCACTACTCAGGACGCGGCTAACATATTGTGCATGACTGTTTAGCGTATGACCAGCCATTAATTCGCTACCTATATTAAGTATTGCTGCCCTTTTCATTTAGTCCTCCGTCACATGCATAAGTGCTTAATTTTGCTTAAAGCGCCCACTTTGTTTTACACCTATTAGCTGATTTTATTGCTTAAGAAAAGCAAGCCATCTTTAGTAGTGTTGACTTGCTATTCCATCGTGATTATCAATTTTTAGAATCCAGTTAGTTTATATACGACGGTTTCTTCAGCCGTTTTATCTTCCCTATCCGCGGTAATGACTATGAAAATTTCACCATTAGATAATCGAAAAGCTGATCCAATTGAACCGACATTTTCACCAAATAGTTCAGCACCAGAAATTGAACCAATCCATTCTCCGTCTTTTGTCCAGAAGCCAACTTCACAAGTAAGCTCATAAAGTGCTATATAACCATTTTCGGTTTCCGAAATAAAAACAGCCGTATCAGCACCAAAATTTTCAATTTCAGGATTAAGTGTCAATTCTATTTCACCTTCAGTATTGCAGACGAGAATGCTTTCTGTTTCATCGTTATTAACAGTAGGTTCTGTTACATAAATATGGTTTTGATCGACGTCAATATTCATTATCATATCGAGTAACGAAGAAAAATCGAGTGTTGTGACCTCGGCTGAGATTTCTTCGTTTGAAATATTAAATTTTTCGCATTCGGCTTCTCCCGAACCAAAATAACTAATACCCCAACTACCCGAAGGGTGTATCGGTGCTATTGAAAAATAACTACAAGTCTTTACTATTTTACTATCTTTTATTTGTGTCAAGGGCTCGACAAATCTACTAATCCACAGCGAACCATCATCCGTCAGCGACATTTCTTCAACTTTTTGGTCTATCACAATCTCTTTTGCGAAATTTAGCAATTCAGCATTTGCTTCATAATCATATTGAAACAATTTATTATCACTTATGATATATACTTTATCATCGTCTACCACAATCGCTTGATCGTTGTTGCGGTCATAGGATATTAGTGGTTTATCAAAAGGTATCATGGCAGAAGTAATCGTAAAATCCTTAAACTTTTTACTATTTTTAACGGCGCTGAATCGCTTTCCTTGCCATGGCCACGGCGTATCTTTATTGCCAATGTCTTTAAGCGTAAATTTTAAGCTCGACAATAGCGTTTCAATCTGTTCTGCGTTTTCTTTAACTTCACCCTTTATATCCATATAAATAGTCGTTTTGGCTGATTCAGCACGGGCAAGATAATGAATTGAGTGGTCATCTTCTGCTTTCAAAAAATCAACGCCACCAATATTAAAAGTTGGATAGCTTTTATTTTCAATGTACGCATATTGATCAAAACCATTTTTATATATTTTAGTTCTAAATTCATTCGGACGAGTTATTTCAGTATTAATACTTAATTTTATGTCCGGGAAAACACCGTCGGCATCCTCCGCAATAGTGCGCAATTCAATACTCGCCATTTCTTTAGCGTCAACAAAATTATCATCTTCAATTTGCCACACAGTTGGATCATATGTCAGCTCAAAAAAATCTGTTTTAATTTCACCAACACGTTTTTTACTTAATAATTCAGTTTGCTTTGTTTCAGCTTGATTTGAACAAGCACTCAAAAATGAAGATAGCCCAATTAATACTACGAGCAAGTAAACTGCGTATCTCTTCATACGAAAACTCCTTATAAATCTAATTTTTGCCAATTTTTAGCTGTATAGTCAATACCTGATACAACTGTCATAATTACTGCACTGTATAGTAAAATTTTATCCAGTGGTAAACGAAATAGCACTGCTGGATAGTTATTTAACAAAATGACAGCAATAGCAAGCATTTGTAGCACAGTTTTGAGCTTTCCTAAACCACCTGCTGCAACGACAACGCCTTGTGCCGCCGCGTTCATTCTGAGTACATCAACAAAAAAGTCACGTGCAATAATGACGATGACAACCCAACCGGCGATGTCGCCCAAATCAACCAAGGCGATCAGTGCAGCCACTACTAATATTTTGTCGGCAACAGGGTCGAGCAGTTTACCTAAATTAGTAATTTGATTATAATGTCTTGCGATATAGCCATCTAAAAAGTCGGTGATTGATGCAACTGCAAAAATTGCAAAGGCAATATAGCGACTTTGCAGCGTCGGCTGATAGATAAAGTAAATGAAAAACGGCACTAATATAATTCTAAAAATTGTTAGTTTATTTGCTGTGTTCAAAGTGTTCTCCAATAATATCAAATTCTAGACAATCTGTTGCTAAAACATCTACATATTGACCAATTTTAAGTGCTTTCCCCGCAGTGTGCACATAGCAAACGCCGTCAATTTCTGGTGCATCGTAAGCTGTTCTGCCAACATATATTTTGTTTTCTTCGATGATTTCTTCGATTAAAACTTCTTGTATCGTGTTTAGTTTTTCTTCTTGTAGTGTTTCAGAAATATCTTGCTGTATTGCCATTAAGTTCGCTAGTCGTTCTGTTGCAATCGCTTCGTCAACGCGACCATCTAGTGCATAGGCCGGCGTGTTTTCTTCTAATGAATAACGAAAAGCCCCTAGCCTATCGAATTTCGCCTCTTTGACAAAGTCAAGCAATGTTTCAAAGTCTGCTTCTGTTTCACCTGGAAAACCAACGATCACTGTCGTGCGCACAGCAGGTTTGTCACAGTATTTACGAATCGCCTTAATAACATTGCGAATCTGTGTTATATTGGTGTTGCGGTGCATGCGCTTAAGAATAACGTCACTGGCGTGTTGTATTGGTATGTCAAAATAATTGACTACTTTATCAAGCGCGGCAATGCCTTTGATCATTTTCTCTGTTAAGATATCAGGATAGATATATTGCAGTCTGATCCATTTAATACCGTCGATTTGATTGAGTTGTTTTAATAGTTCTACTAATTTATAAGACTTGTAAATATCTATACCATAGCGCGAGGTGTCTTGTGCAATAATAATCAGCTCTGTAACACCCGCTTTTGCCATTGATTTAGCTTCAGCGACGATGTTTTCAATTGTTCGCGAGCGATAGCGACCACGTAGTTTCGGTATAATACAGTAAGTGCAGCGATTATCGCAGCCTTCAGCAATTTTTAAATAGCCCGTCACCGAGGTCTGATCAAGTCGCCGCAATGGCGTTTCTGCCATTTGTCGGCTTTCGTCTGCAATATTTAAAATTGTGCCATTTTGCTTGTTTAGCTGCTCAATGACGCCAACAATTTCATTAAATGACGTTGTGCCGACAAAGGCATCAACTTCTTCAATTTCACTGGCAAGTTCTTCAGCATAGCGCTGTGCCAAACAACCGGCCACAATAAAAAACTGGCAGTTGCCTTCTGTTTTATATTGTAGTAACTGAAAAATTGTGTCTAATGATTCGCGTTTAGCGTCTTCAATAAAACCACAGGTATTGACGACGATGACATCTGCGTCAAATGGATCGCTGACAAATTTAAACTGCGCAGCATCAAGCAGACCCATCATTATTTCAGAGTCAACTAGATTTTTCGAACAGCCCAAGGTTTCTATGTAATAATTATATTGCATATTATTCTGCCGCTTCGTATTCTTGCCAAGTGATCAACACTTCGCGTGGTTTTGAACCGCGCGACGGCCCAATGACACCACGTGCTTCTATTTCGTCAATCATGCGCGCGGCACGATTATAGCCTATTCTAAATTGTCTTTGTAGTAACGACGTCGACGCCTTTTCAGAACGTATCACAAATTCAATCGCCGCACTGAGCAGTTCGTCGACCTCGTCATTTTCGTTGCTGTTCATATTAACGGCAACCTCATCAAGTGAAACTTCATCATAATGCAGTTCACCATCAACTTGCCCTTTTACGTAACTGACAACGGTTTCAACTTCTTCTTCTGAAATAAACGACCCTTGCACGCGCAGTGGTTTGGCACGTCCTACTGGATAGTACAGCATATCACCCTTACCAAGCAGTTTTTCTGCGCCAGCCATATCGATAATGGTACGTGAATCGACCTGTGACGACACCGAAAAAGCGATCCGTGATGGAATATTCGCTTTGATGACGCCTGTAATGACATCAACCGATGGTCGCTGCGTTGCAACAATTAAGTGAATACCAGCAGCGCGTGCCATCTGTGCTAAACGACAAATAGCATCTTCAACCTGATTGGGGGCAACCATCATTAAATCGGCCAGCTCGTCAATAATGACAACAATACGCGGCATAACCTGCAAATTTTCTTCAACAGTTGCCTTTTTATTAAAACTTGTGACATCGCGCACGCCGTTTTCGGCAAATTGATTATAGCGCTCGGTCATTTCTTGAACTGCCCAGTTTAAAGCGATTGAAGCTTTTTTGGGGTCAGTAACAACTGGCAAAATCAAATGTGGTATGCCGTTGTAGACATTGAGTTCAACGACTTTAGGGTCAATCATTAAGAATTTGACTTCATCAGGCTTTGCATTAAATAATATACTGGTAATAATTGTGTTGACACAGACACTTTTACCTGAACCAGTCGCACCTGCTATCAATAAATGCGGCATTTTTGCCAAATCGGCAATAATTGGTTGCCCCGATATACCCTTGCCGAGTGCAAAGCGTATCGGCGATTGTTGTTTGTTATAATTTTCGGTTTCGATGACGTCGCGCACCGTGACAATGGCGGTATTCTCGTTCGGTACTTCAATACCTATGGCTGCCTTACCAGGGATTGGCGCGACAATTCTAACACTGGTCGCTGCTAAATTTAAGGCGATATCGTCAGTTAAATTGACGATTTTACTTACCTTGACTCCTGGACTAGGCTGTATTTCAAAGCGCGTAATCATCGGGCCTCTACTGACCTGCACAACATGTGCGTCAATCTTAAAGTTTGCCAGAGTACGCTCAAGTAATTTAGCCTTTTCTAAGATAGCTTGATTATCTTTTTCTGAACGGCTATTTGAACCAAAATTAAGTAGTGTTGTCTGCGGAATAATATAGTCATCATATGACTTTTCAACTTGGTTTGTAATTGTCGTTTCAACGGCGTCGACTTCTTCATGTGTTATAACGGCGTTTTCTTTTTTTATCGCTTTTAAATCTTTAATCGCACTGACTGCTTTTTTGTGCGCCGTACTATCTTTTTCTGTCTTATTGACAGACTCAACTGGTTTAGGCGTTGCCTCGTAGTCGACAATCGTGATATTACCATAATCAACAACGCCGTCTTGATCGACAATTTGGGTTCGCTTTGGCGTTGACTCGTCAGCTTTGTCAACATCGTCAATAAGGTCATCATTGGCGACTAAATCCTCTGAAAAGTCTTCAGTTTTTAATAATTCGATAATGTTCTTTTTATCTGTGTTAGCCGTCAAGCTTTGATCACTGCGCTTAAATTGCTCGACACCGCTTTTAATTGCATCGCCAATTTTTTCATTTGTTTTCACCAAAGACTGCTTGGTAACTGCTGCCGATTTACCCAATTTTATGCCAATTTTAGTAGGCGTAATATCAAATACAAAAATACCCAATAACATCAACGACGTCGCAATTGTAATAACGGTTCCCCAGTAGCCAATCGTACCATGGACGATTGCAAATATCAGTTGCCCAACGACACCTAAGCTGGTCAAGCGTTGACCCGTACTATAGGCGTTAAAAATTCCGCCCGATGTAAAAATATCGGTCGTGTTATATTCAAGCAAAATTAAACCCATTCCGAGTATCGTTGAAAGTGTCAAAAACGCTGCCGACAAATAGACGCGGCTGCGATACTGCTGTAAGTTATTGTTAATCGACACAAAGACAACGGCAAATAATACTAATGGAAACACAAAGGCATAGTGAGCAAACAAGCCTGTCAGCACATTTTTAATAAAGTCGCCTACAAAACTGGTTGCACCAGTAAAAAGCGCCAACATCATAAATACTGTCGCCGCTAATAACAGGGTTAATTTCACTTCGTAGCGCATGCGCAATTCATTTTTGGACTTTGCCTTAGTCGTGCGCTTTGCGGTTTTTGCCGTTTTTGCTTTGGTCCGCGTACCGCTTTTAGTCTGCTTTGATTTAGCCATTGATAATTTCTTCTTCCCTATCTGTTATAGCGATTTGCAAGCGCTCAAACGATTCTATCGGCGGCAAATCGCGCAGTGTTTTTAAGCCAAATTTTTTTAAAAATAAATTAGTTGTACTATATAAATTAGGTCTGCCGACCTGTTCAAGCTTACCAGATATTGTCACAAAATCAAGTGCAATTAAACTCTGTAAGGTGCGATCAGAACCAACGCCACGAATCGCTTCGATTTCTAACTTGGTAATCGGTTGGCGATAGGCAACAATTGCTAACACTTCTAACATATTTGATGACAGTCCGCGCGAACGATCTGATTTAAACAACTGATCAACTGTATCTGCAAACTCGTGTTTACTGGCAAGTTGAACCGACTGGTTTACTTCGATGATGTGAATGCCGTGTAAATCGGTATTATAATGCATTTTTAAAGTTTCAACTGCTTGTTTAACCGTATTATTGTCTACATCTAGCAGTTTAGCTAGTTTTTGATAAGAAAGCGCGTCGCCCCAAGCGAACAACAACGCTTCGATTTTTTGAACGATTTGTCTGTCCATAGCTACTCTTTCTCGTAACTGTTAATCACAATGTATGCTACATTGTGTCATCTCGACCGAAACGCAAGTGTAGTGGAGAGATCTCACATTTAAAACCCGAGATTTCTCGATTTCGGCTTCGCCTTCACTCGAAATGACAGCTTAACTAAACAGCTACTCTTTCTCTAAAATAATTTCTGAAAATGATTCATTTTGATAAATCGACACCTTATTGGCGCGCAAGTATTCTAACAGTGCCAAAAAGGTGACAACGATTTCCATTTTATCGTTTGCTACACCAATTAATTCGCTAAATGACCAGCGCGCTCGTCTGTTAAACTGCGAATTGAGATAAATCAGTTTTTGTTCAATCGTATAGTGATCGCGCACTAATTTATCAAAGTAATACTGACGATTTTTATCATAAACAGGCATGCGATTTATCACATCATTAAGTGCGTTGACAAGCAACGAAATATCAATATTGGCAATATCACTTTCTGGATCAAACGCCGTTTTAAAACGCTCTACTTCGTTAATGCGTTGTACGCGAATACCAGCATGCCTAGCATGAAACTGCTCTAGCTGTCCTGCTGCATCTTTATAGCGTTTATATTGTAATAATCGCTGTACTAAATCGTAACGCGGGTCATCTTCTGAAATCAGTTCATCATCATCATCTGACCCGTGTATCGGCAGTAACATCTTTGACTTTATTTCTAATAAATTAGCCGCCATCACAATAAATTCGGTCATATCGTCAATTTGATTATCGGCAGTTTGTTCGATATATTGTAAAAATTGTTCTGTGACTAAATGAATTGGAATATCATATATATCAATATCGTTTTTCTCTAATAAGTGTATTAGCAATTCTAGCGGCCCTGTAAAGCTGGGCAACACTACATTTAACTGGTAAGCCATTTATTCCCCTTATGTGCAGTCATATCTGGTGACGCCATCTGATCTGACGATCGCCTTTATCAACTGTGCTTTAGCGCAAGTATTAGGACTAATTTTAATTGCCTCTAGTAACTTTTGTTCAACTTCAACCAAGCTAGTGTCATCGTTGCTATAAAGCGTTGCAACGACATCGCCAGATTTAACCTGATCGCCAATTTTTACTGCTAATTGAATGCCTGCACTTAGATCAATTTGTGACGACATATCAATGCGCCCTGCCCCTAACAACATAGCACAAATGCCGACGTCTTCATTTTCAAAAGCACAAATATAACCATCTATCGGCGCCTTTACAGTGCGATTGAAAGCGGCTTGTGGTAGTTTTTTGTAGTCATCGACAACTGTGTCATCGCCATCTTGCGCTTTGATGAATTGACGAAACTTAGCAAGCGCCTTGCCGTTCGCAATGTTGTCAACGAGCATTTGGTGGGCGGTTTCAAATGTATCAGCTGCGCCACCAATCATTGCCATATAAGCGCCCAAAGTAAGACATAATTCAGTTAAGTCGTCTGGACCGTTGCCCTTTAGCGTTTCAATTGCTTCGATTACTTCTAAACTATTGCCAATTGCAAAGCCAAGTGGTTGCGACATATCAGTTATGGCAGCAACGGTTTTTTTTGACATGCCATCGCCTATTTCAACCATCGCCTTTGCCAATTCAATTGAACCATCAATATCCTTGATAAACGCCCCTGAACCGGTTTTGACATCTAAGACTATGCCATCAGAACCCGCAGCTAGTTTTTTACTCATAATTGAACTGGCGATCAGCGAAATATTCTCAACTGTTGCCGTTACATCGCGTAGCGCATATAGTTTTTTATCAGCAGGTGCGATATTCTTTGATTGACCAATAACAGCGATGCCGAAATCGTTGACATTTTTTGTAAAGCGCTCAGCAGAAAGTTCAACATGAAAACCAGGTATCGATTCTAACTTATCGATTGTGCCACCAGTGTGACCTAAGCCACGACCTGACATTTTGGCAATTGGCACACCAACAGAAGCCACCAGAGGTGCCAACACCATTGTTGTCGTATCGCCAACACCACCGGTTGAATGCTTATCAACCTTGGTACCTGAAATGGCTGATAAGTCAACCATATCACCTGATCGCATCATCGCTTCAGTTAAGTAAATCGTCTCTTCTTTATTTAAGCCATTTAAATAGACTGCCATCAACAAGGCTGACGCTTGATAATCTTTGATATCACCCGCTGTGTAGCCATCGATAAAAAAAGCTATCTCACGTTGTGTCAGTGTTTCGCGATCTCTTTTCTTTTTTATAATATCATATATTCTCATATTATTTTCCCATCAATAGCGCTTTCATACTTTCGCCATTACTTGGCATTGTAACGCCAAATATATCGGCAATAGTCGCTGCAATATCACCAAATGTCTTGCGTGTGCCCAAATTTACACCGCTCTTGATCGCCTTGCCGTAGGCGATAAAAGGCACGTATTCTCGGGTGTGATCAGTACCTGTGTAGGTGGGGTCGTTGCCGTGGTCAGCCGTCAAGAACAAAATGTCATCATCGTTCATTGCGTTGATAATTTCAGGTAGTCTCAAATCAAATGCCTCAATTGCTTTGGCGTAACCCACTACATCGCGTCTGTGCCCATATTTGGCATCAAAATCAACTAAATTTGTGAAAATTAACCCCTTAAAATCATCTTTCATGTATTTAATCGTTTGGTCGACACCGTCCATATTGCTTTTGGTGTGAATATCATGCGTAATACCACAGCCATTGTAAATATCGACAATTTTACCAACTGCTCTAACATCAAACGACGCTTCTTTTAAGCTATCTAAGACAGTTTTGCCAAATGGATCGAGCGAATAATCGCGACGATTTGCAGTGCGTTCAAATTTGCCTGGTTTGCCAATAAAGGGGCGTGCAATTACGCGCGCTACTGCAAAGTCACCACGTAGTATTTCGCGTGCTTTTTCACACATATCATAGAGTTCTTCAAGTGGTACAATTTTTTCGTGCGCTGCAATTTGAAAAACGCTATCAGCCGAAGTATAAACGATAACATCACCTGTTTCAATGTGTTTTTCACCCAATTCTTCAATAATTTGTGTGCCACTAGCTGGTTTGTTACACATGACGCCACGGCCAGTTGCTTCACTAAAGGCTTTAATAACTTCGTCAGGAAAACCATTAGGGAACGTCTTAAATGGCTTATCGATAACCAGGCCAGCGATTTCCCAGTGGCCCGTTGTGGTGTCTTTACCCTTTGACACTTCTGCTAAGCGGCCAAAGGCGGCAGTTGGTTGATCAACCGCTGGCATATCTGTAACACCGTCGATATTGGCGATTCCCATTTCAAGTAGATGCGGTATCTTAAAGTCTTTTGTGTTTTTGGCAATATTGCCAAATGTATTCACACCAAAGTCGCCAAACTCATTTGCGTCAGGCATTTCACCAATACCCATGCTATCTAATACAATCATAATAATTCGTTTTGTCATTTTAGGTGCCCACCTTTCCGATTCTATTCTTGCACTTGTACATTTCTTGATCCGCCAATTTAAGTAATTTAGCTAAACTAAGACGTCTATTTTGGTGATGCGATGCCATACCATGGCTGACACTGATGTCATAGTCAAACGATTGTTTTATATTGACAACTTCTATTTCTTTATTTATTCGCTGCCACGCGCTGCGCGCATCTTGCATTTTACAATTGTCGAAAACAATGATAAATTCGTCACCACCATAACGAAAAGCATAGTCGGTATCGCGCAATTCTCTTCTTATGACAGTGGCAACGGTTTTAATTGTATTATCACCTGCTTCGTGCCCAAAACGGTCGTTGATATATTTTAAATTGTTTAAGTCGATAAAACACAATACAAAATTGCTGTAGTTATTAAAGGCCTTGCGATAGGTTTGTTCAAGTCGTTTCATTCCGCTAGTTCGTGTCAACAAACCAGTCAATTCATCAATTTCTGCCAATAATTGAAAATCGCTAAATTCAGTTTTGGTAATCCAGTACGAATTAAATAAAAATGTGACGACAGCCAATAGTATGATAAAGACATTGATTAAAACAACCATCAAAAATCCCAATGTAGGAATTTTCAAAATCGCCGCGATATACTTAGTTGTATACCGATACAACTGATTGAGTGACAAAAACAAGAACGCTGCAAATACCAATGTTGTAAGCACAACTGGCAAATTAGAGAAAAACCGCATATCATGAATATAAATCATTCGATTAACGACGATGCGATACTCTAATATGATAATAATTAAGTAAAATATCACCCAGTTTATGTGATAAAACTGAGTCGAAACATTAAATTGTGCAGCCGTCAGCGCAGAACCGGTCTTTATCAAAAATACAAAAGCAGCTAAATAAACAATTAAATACTTCATGATAAAAATAACAACAACTTGCTGTGCTGCACTTCTCAATGATGCATTAAAAAAGTAACGTCGCAATGCAATTAAAAACGCTGCATACAAAGCAACTGTAAATATATTAGTAATTGGTATAATTAGTAAAAAAACAAAAATAAGCGGAATAGACAACAACATTGTCTTATACTTTTTAAAATTAACCTTTGGCGCTATCGTCCACATAAAGACTGACATGATAATGGTTTCTATTACAACATAATTTAAGATAGATGTATTCATTTTATTCTGCGTTACTCCGTAAATTCTCGATTAGTATATTTTTATTTTGGGCGGCGCGTTCAATCATATTTTCGGCTTGTTTTCGTTGTGCGTCATCTAACAGTTTGCCAGAAATAAGCCGCGCTATTTCTGTTACGCGCTGCGTTCTAGTCAACGGAAAAACCCTTGAAATTGCTAAATCATCAATCGTATTTTTGACAATTAAAAAATGCCGATCTGCCATCAATGCTACCTGTGCCAAATGTGAAATACAAATTACTTGATGATGCTGCGCCACACAGTAAAGTTTATCGGCGACAACACTTGCCGTAACCCCGCTAATACCATTGTCAATTTCGTCAAAAACCAATACAGGAACATCATCTTTGGCAGCGATTAAGTTTTTGATCGCCAACATAATACGTGACACTTCGCCGCCCGAAGCAATTTTTTTAAGTGCAGCTAACGGCATGCCTTTATTGAGGCTAATCAAAATCTCGACACCATCTCGCCCGCTCGCAGCTAAGCGTTCACGCTCACTAAAAGAAACATCAATGTTAACTTCATTAAACTGTAAATCACGCAGTTGTCTTGTCAGCTTTTCAATAAAACGTGTCGCTGCTTGACGGCGCGCCTCGCTCAGTTGTTGGCTTTTGTTAAAATAATGTGCTCGTTGAGTACTATACTCTAATCGCAATTTATCTTTTAATTCAGCTAAATGTTCGAGTTCATCAAGTCTTTTATCTAAGCTAACGCGATAATCGCCAATCGCATCAATTGTTTTACCGTATTTCTTTTTTAGCGAATTAACTAAGTCAAGTCTGGTTTCAATATCATTTTTTTGCTGCTCGCTATATGTCATAGCGGTCATGTCATCATACAGCGTTTGTGATAATTCAGCTAAAAAATATGAAAAATCAGCAAACTGTTCGACAACTGTTTGGTACGACGGATTAAAGTCAGTTAAATCTTGACACAAATGCATCATTTCGTTAATTGTTCGCGCTAAATCACGACCTTCGCCATCATAATCAATCATATGCTGTAAAGTCACTAAACTTTCAACCAAGCGTGAAGCTTTAGTCATTTTTTTATACTCAGCCTCAATGTTTTCGTCGTCAGCAACCAATGCTGCGTCATCAATGTCAGCCATTTGGAATTTTATCAAGTCGATTTCGCGTTCAATTTGTTCAGGATCAAGCGTTAATTTGGCTATTTTGTTTTTCGTCTGGTAAAGTGCTTGATAAGCATCATAAACTTCGCATTTCAGTGCCTTTTTTGTATCATCTAAAAAGACATCGATTAGCTCAAGCTGACCATCGGCATCTAACAGTGCTTGATAGTCATTTTGACCGTGGATATTAAGCATTAAGTCGGCAATTTTCTTAGCTTGATTTAATGTCATTATCTTATCGTTCACACGCATCATCGACTTGCCACTGCGATAGATTTCACGTGTAAATATTAAAATGCTTTCAGAAACATCAACGACATCTGCCAATCGATTAGCGCATCGATCATCTAACGCGAAAACGGCTTGTACCACAGATTTTTCAGCGCCAGTTCGGACAATTTGCGCGTTGCCTCGACCAGCCAAAGCCAAGCGAATCGCGCCTAAAATAATCGATTTACCAGCGCCTGTTTCACCTGTTAATACATTTAGTCCGCCGTCGAAGTCAATTTCTAAATCTTCAATTAAAATATAATTTTTGATAATGACCTTAATCAGCATAGCTCACCATTTTAGCGTGTTAGTGACATTAAAAATTCGATTAAACTTTGAACGTCTTTTTTATTGCGTACAACTAAAAAAACGGTATCATCACCTGCTAAAGTGCCGACGATCTCATCGCGATTCATCGAATCTAGTGCTGCTCCAGCAGCCTGTGCCGCACCAGGTAAAGTTTTGATCACAATCATATTTTCAGCATGATCAATTTTAAGTAGCGAATCTTGAAAAATTTTAATAAATTTTTCAGTAATGATTTCGGTTTGTTCTTTAATCGTCGAATACTTATAACGCCCACTTTTTGATAACACTTTTATTAGTCGTAACTGCTTGATATCGCGCGAAATGGTGGCCTGTGTCACAGTAAAGTTCTCTTTTTCAAGTAATTTTACTAGCTCTTCTTGTGTTTCGATTTCATGCTCGTTAATTAATTCATGAATCTTTGCGTGACGTAAATATTTCATAGATACTCCTTCGTTTTTCACTTTTATCTTTCCGCTTTCTACACTTTGTCTTTTACTTTCCCTTTTTAAAATAATGATGGGCGCACTTTACAACATCTTCAAGTTTGGCATCGTTCCATTCGGTATGTTTATTAAAAGCTTGCGTCGTAGCAACGACAAATTCAATATTGCCCCTACTACCTTTTATACCAGAAAAAGTAATATTACTAACAGTTAATTTATAATTATTACATTGTTTGACGAAGTCTTTTAAAACATTGCGGTGAAGTTTGGCGCTTTTGACAATACCTTTGCGCGTTGCCGCTTTGCCAATCTCAAATTGCGGTTTAACTAAAAATAAAGCAATTGTATTGTCGTTGAATATTTTTTTAACAGTCGGCATAACTAACCGCAGTGATATAAAAGAGACATCGACAGCAATAAAATCGATTTCAGTATCAAAATCTGATCGTTCAACATCGCGAATGTTGGTATTGGGCATATTGACAACACGATTATCTGCTAACAGTTTTTCGTCTAATTGGTCAGTGCCAACATCTAAAGCGAATACCCGACTGGCGCCACGCTGCAATAGGCAATCGGTAAAGCCACCAGTTGACGCACCAATATCAAGGCAAACCTTGTTGGCTACATCAATGTTAAATTGATCAAGTGCGCCAGCTAATTTTAAGCCACCTCGCCCCACAAAGGGGTTTAGTTGGCGTGCAACAACCAGTTCATCTTGCTCGCTAACAGGCGTCGCGACCTTTGTTACTAATTCAGCGTTTACTTCTACACAACCTTGTTTTATTAACGCTTTGGCGCGACCGCGTGATTTTGCTAGACCGCGCGACACAAGCGCACTATCCAAGCGTTGCATCTGAAGATTTCCTTAAAACGTTTAATATGCGTTCGGCGACATGGGGTGCATCTAACTGCAAGCTGCTCAATAATTGAGCGACCGAACCATGAGTTACAAAAGTGTCGTCAATCGCCAGAATGTGTAATGAAATCGGCTGCTCTAGCTCTGCCAAACAATAGCCTAAATAGCTGCCAAAACCACCAATTGCCGTGTTATCTTCTAAAGTAAAGACTGGCTTATCGATAACAATTTTTTCAGTAATCATCGCGCGTTGCAAAGGTTTTAATTGTTTTGGTGTAACCAGTCTACCGCAATAGCCTTTTTCAGCCAAAATTTCAAGCACATGACGTGCAATATGATACATCGTACCAACGGCAACTATTGTAAATTGATCTCCGTCAGAATAACATTCAACATTCAAGTGTCCAGCTTTTGTTTTACCATCATCATAGCAAGTGCCGCGCGGGTAACGAATGGCAACGGGTGTTTCAGCACTTTTTGCAACCTCTAACATCAAGCGCAAATCAGCACCATCTTTAGGCGCGTAGACCGTTAGATTAGGCACTGATAACAAATATGATAAATCAAACATGCCGTGATGGGTTTCGCCGTCATTGCCAACCAAACCAGCGCGGTCAATACAAAAGACAACAGGTAAATTTTGCAGACAGACATCGTGAATAAGTTGGTCGTAACCACGCTGTAAAAAGGTTGAATAAACCGCAAAAAATGGCTTCATACCGTTAACAGCAAGCCCTGCCGCAAAGGTTACAGCATGCCCTTCGGCAATGCCGACGTCAAAAAAACGACTGGGATTTAACTTTGAAAAAGCCTTTAAGCCAGTGCCAGAAGGCATTGCAGCTGTGATGGCGCAAATACTTTCATCTTCTGCAGCGAGCGCGCAGAGTGTTTCGCCAAATACATCAGAAAACGTCTTTGGTTTAACAGTTTGTTTTAATAAGCCAGTACTGATGTCAAACGGGCTTACACCATGATACTTTTCAGGGTAGAGCTCTGCATACTGAACCCCTTTGCCCTTTTTGGTTTTTACGTGCAGTAGAATAGGACCTTCGACGTTTTTTGCGCGGTTAAAAATATTGCAAAGCTTTACCATATCATGTCCATCGACAACACCAATATAAGTTAAGCCGAGTTCTTCAAAAATCATTTCTGGTACTAACAATTGTTTAAGCGAATCTTTAACGCGTGAAATCGACGAAGACATCGGTTTACCAATAACTGGAATGTTATCGACAACCTTATGCACATCGCGCTTTGCCTTATAATAACTGGGCATTGTACGCAGACGTGACAAGTACTTTGGAACACTGCCGACATTTTTGTCAATCGACATTTCGTTATCATTTAAAACAATTAGCATTTTAGCACGATCGTGACCAATGTTGTTGAGCGCTTCATAAGCCATGCCACCAGATAACGCGCCGTCGCCAATTACTGCAATTACATGATGGTTTAATCCCTTTAGATCACGCGCTTTAGCCAAGCCATGTGCTGCCGAAAGCGATGTCGAAGCGTGACCAGCATTAAAAATATCATGGGGCGATTCATCACGTTTGGCAAAACCACTTAAGCCGCCAAATTGTCTTAGCGAAGCAAACTGCTCATAACGTCCGGTTAAAATTTTATGAACATAGGTTTGATGACTGACATCAAAGACAATTTGATCATGTGGACTATCGAATGCCAAATGTAAGGCTATAGTCAATTCGACAACGCCCAGATTCGACGCTAAGTGTCCCCCGTAATACGATGTTGTTTCTGTTATATAGTGCCTAATTTCAGCTGAAAGTCTGACCAATTGACGAAAATCAAGCTTTTTAATATCATTTGGTTCATTAATCTGCGATAAAATTTTATAGTTCAATCTAACTCTCCCGTTAGTGTATTAGGTTTGCAACGATAACGCCTAGTATAGCACCTGCTAATACTTCGAACGGCGTATGACCAATTAATTCTTTTAACTTATCATCGGTAATTTGCTTGTGTTCGTACAAATCTTCAATCATCGTATTGATTATCTCGGCTTGTCTGCCGACAGCTCGCCTTACACCTGAAGCGTCATACATGACCACCAGCGACATTGTAAATGCTATTGCATAATAAACACTATCAAAACCCAATTTTAAACCAACTGCTGTTGACATTCCCATCACAAACGATGTGTGGGAACTGGGGAAACCACCCGAACCAATCAAACGACTAAAATCTAATTTTTTATCTTTGATTACAGTTAATGCGACTTTGATTATTTGAGCAATAAACCACGACACAAAGGCGATAAAGAATATTTCATTATTGAAAACTGCTTCAAAAAAACTCATTTTTTCTCCATATCATATTGAGATTAATACTTTCTATCCAACAAAGCGCGACTGAGCTGTTTAAAGAAATCATCGGCATCATTTAGACCAGTTAAATCTGCCTGTGCCTGCGCAGTGTATTGTGCCGCCATTTGTCGTGCTCTTTCTATGCCATATAATTTGACATAGGTGTTTTTTTGTTGTGCATTATCACTGCCAGTCGGCTTGCCAAGTTGCTGTTCATCACCGACGACATCTAAAATATCGTCAATAATTTGAAAAGCCATACCTAAATGGTGGCCAAATAGACGATGTAATTTAACAATTTCGTCATCTGCACCTGCTAACTGCGCACCACTCGCCAGCGCTGCACTGATTAAAGCCGCTGTTTTATGACTGTGAATATAATCTAACGTCACAGCATCAATCGGCGTATTTTCAGTTGTTACGTCAACTACCTGCCCACCTAGCATACCGCGATAGCCAGCAGCATCGGCTAGCGTCTTCAAGGCTTTTAACCCTCTAATCGGATCAGACATGGCAAGTGTCTTTTCTAACATCAATTCATAGGCATAATTGAGTAAGCCGTCGCCTGCTAAAATTGCCATAGCCTCACCAAACACAATGTGATTAGTTGGAAGACCGCGCCTGAGCGAATCATCATCCATTGCAGGTAAATCGTCGTGTACTAGTGAATAAGCATGTATTAGTTCAATACCGGCAGCAAATGGTAAGGCGGAATTATAATTGCCTCCTAATTGTTGACAAGCACGCAATAACATAATCGCGCGTAGCCTTTTACCACCTGCATTTAGAGAATATGACATCGCCTTAATAATTTCAAGTTCATATTGAACGTGTTTATTAAACAGAGTAGACAAATAAGTATCAACACGCTTTTTATCATCGCCGATAAGGTCTTTTAAACGCTGATTAGACATCGTCTTCTACCCGCAACGATGCGCTAATTATATTGATTTTTTGTTCTGCTTTATCTATGATTTCAATGCAATTACGATAGGCTTTGGCACCTTTTTCATAGGCAGCAATTGCATCTTCTAGAGGCGTTTCAGCGTTATCAATGACTAGCGCGGCCTCTTTTAATTGACGCATGTAATCATCTAATTTATTCTGTTGGCTCATAAGTAACCTCGTTTATCGTTGTAACTAATCTGCCATCTTTCATGATGACATTAACTGTATCGCCAGCCGCTAGCTGTTCGGATGACGCAATCAATTTGCCTTCATCATTTGATAAATAGGCATAACCGCGCCCTAAAATACGATTTGGGTTTTGCAAGACGATCGCTTGATTAAGCGTCGCCGCTTTTTGTTTATAGCTTTGCAATTTAGCAGCTAGTCCATCAGCTATTGCATCAATTGTCAAATTGGCACTTCGCGTGTGAACATCTAAGCGTTGTTTGACTTCGTATAACAAATTTTGCGGATTATTATTTTGTATTACTAAGCGCTGTGTTTTTAAACGATTGACTAATTGATCAGACATGCGTTTGATATCTTTCGTTAAATGCTGGGCAATTTGTTGTAAAGGCGTGCTCAGTAATTCGGCTGCAGCTGACGGCGTTGCCGCTCGTAAATCGGCGACAAAATCGGCAATCGTAAAATCGGTTTCATGACCTATCGCAGAAATAATCGGCAAGTCAGATCTATAAATGGCATCGGCAAGCTTTTCATCGTTAAAGCACCATAAATCTTCGAGTGATCCACCACCACGCGTAATGACAATAACATCAACATTATGCTGCTTATTAAAGTATTGAATGCCCTCAACTAGTTGCGCTGCTGCTTCGCTACCTTGCACCAAGCTGGCAAAGACATCAACTTCGATTAAGCGATTACGCCGCGCTAAAATAGAAGTAAAATCTTCAATTGCCGCACCGACGGTTGATGTAATTAAGCCAATCCGTTCAACGTCACCAATTGCGCGCTTGCGTGCACTGTCAAAATAACCTTTTTTCGCTAACGCAGTTTTTAATTGGATAAAGCGCTGATGTAAATCGCCGGCGCCATCATGGGTTATGCTTTGACAAATCAATTGATAGCGCCCTTCGCGCTCATAGACACGCACCTGACCACTGACTCTGACGCGATCGCCAACTCTAAAGTTTAACTCGTTTTTCAAAGCATCGCGCCGAAACATTACACAGGGTAATTTCGCATTGTCATCGACTAAACTAAAGTAAACATGACCACTCGGGTACTGTTTATACGACGACAGTTCGCCGACGACATGACAGGCATTTAAAATAGCATCACCGCCAATTAAACGTGCAATATAAGCAGTTGTTTGCGATACGGACAACGCCTTTAATTTCATTGCACGTTTAACCTTTCTGCCGCATTGATCACATTGCCAATTAGCATCGCAATTGTAACAGGTCCAACGCCACCCGGAACTGGCGTAACTGCTTTGACAATGTCTTCAATGCCATTTGGGTCAACATCGCCATATACTTTGCCATCTTCAACAATAATGCCTGCATCTATTACAATAGAACCCGCTTTTAACATGTCTTTTGTCACCAAATGTTTAACGCCTGTTGCTGCCATGACAACATCAGCTTGTTTTGTGTGTTCAGCAATATTCTTTGTTCTTGAATGGCAAATTGTCACTGTCATATTTTCAGCTAATAACATATTTGCAATCGGCTTACCGACAACATTACTTCTACCAATGACAACTGCCTGTTTGCCCGTTAAATTATCATCAACCGTCTTTAAAAGCGCTAACATGCTAAGCGGTGTGCAAGGTTTATGACAGTCGGTACCCGCATAAAACAAACCAATGTTGCGCGTACCAGCCGAATCGACATCTTTTAGGGGTGCAATCGCTTCACGCACACGCTCTTCATCAAGTTGTTTTGGTAGTGGTAATTGCACTATAACGCCCGAATAGCTATCATCAGTATTCAGCATTTCTATCTTTGCAGTTAAGTCTGTCATTGCACAATTTTCATCAAATTCGATTAGTTCCGTCGCAAGGCCAACCTTTTCACAGCGTTTTAAAATCATGTTGACATAGACGCGTGATGACTTGTCTTGACCGACAAAGACAATTGCCAATTTAGGGTTGATGCCCTTTTCAGCTAATGCTTTCAAGCGACTTGCGTGGTTTTCCATAATTTCTTTAGCTAGTTTTTTTCCATCAATTAGCATAACTACTCCTTATTTTATTAAATGTGCCAATTTGTTATAATAAAATCGAGTTTTTACAATTGTTTTCTACTCTTTAGCTATGACAAACTGCGCATAACGCGCTACCCCAACTGCATTATCTGACGCGTAATGTGCTTTGGCAAAATTGATATTCACTTGCTTACCATCTGCCCAAGATAACAATTGATTGCGTATAACGCTGTTTTCAGCTACGCCGCCAGCAATCAAAACAGTTGTTGTTTTGCTCTGCGCTACGGCATGTTCAACAATTTCTATAATTATATTTGCCAGCACGGCAAAGAGATGATAATAAACATTTGGCGCATTGTATTTTTCTAGACAACGACTAAAATAATTTTCGTATCCCGACAAATTAAAAACACTTTTCATTTTAAAGCGCGGCGCTATCATACCTTCAGATTTTTGAGCCAAACGATCCATTTCTGCGCCACAGGGAAATTTTAGTCCACTTTTAACGCCAATGCGATCAACGAGCTGACCAAAACTGATGTCGGCCGTCTTTGAAATTAGCTCGAAATTGTAAAGGCTATTGTCTAAGTCAATACGATGAATTTCTGTTGTGCCACCAGACAAATGCAAAAACAAAAAAGGCGCCGTAATACTTTTTTCTTGTAATGCACTAAAGAGATGTCCTTCTTGATGAGAACATCGATACAAAGGTAAGCCTTTACTTTTGGCAATGGCAGTGGCGACAATTTCGCCAGCTTTAAAAACTGGCATATAAGATCCGTCAATCGGCCGCGGTTTGTTTGATACCGCCACGGCGCTTAATTGATTGATACACTGTTCTAATTCGCTATTTATCCAAGTGTCAAGCACCTGCATATGCTTAAAGAAACCATCAGATTGACGAATGCCGCGCTCACCCAACTTAACGTCAATGAGTTGGCGTTGATCAACGACGACGGTTGAACCGTCTAAAATTGCGATCGACGTCGTATAATTACTGGTATCAAATGCCAAGATCATCGCTCAAAGTCCTTAAAACACCATTGACAAATTTTGGTGTATCTGTCTCTCCAAAAATCTTTGCCATTTCAATTGCCTCGTTTATTGAAACTTTAGTCGGTATAGAATCGATATACATTATTTCGGATAGTGCCATTTGTAGACAAGCTAAATCAATTTTGCCAATCGTTTCAAAACGCCAATCTTTTAGAGAGTTGCGAATTTTGTCATCGATTACCGTGCGATTTTCAACATAATTATCTAAGACCGTCAATTGAAATTCGCTTAAATCGAGTTTATCTCTAGCTGGTAACGCTTTGTCGCCAGTGATGTTTAACTGATAAATAAGTTGGATGATGCGTTCTCTTTCTTTACGTCTATTCATCGCTATTTTCTAACTCAGGCGCAGATTTCATCTTTACACCTACAACGTGAACATTGACAGCTTCAACATTTAAATCAGTCATTGCTTCAATGTTTTCTTTTACTTTTAGCTGAATTTGGCTTGCCATGTCCTGTATTTTTGTGCCAAATGCGACAACGACACTTAAATTTAATACAATTGTACCATCTTCAGCATTGACTTTAACGCCTTTGGCGTTGTTTTTAACGCCAAATACATCAGCAATATCACTGGCAATGCCACCTTTTAACTGCACAACGCCCTCTATTTCAGCAGTTGCAATATTGGCAATTGTCGCAACAACTTCGTTTGCTATTTTCACATCACCATGTTGTAATTCTTGTAATTTACTGGTTTCTGACATAGATTCCTCCAACTTTTAAAAACCAGTTGATGCAAGAAAAGCATCAACTGGTTATCTCTATGCTTTAAATAAAAGCTAAAACTTAACTTCGTCTTCTTTATCTGCCACATCTGTATCATCGACAGCATCAAGCTGATCTACAATGTAGTCATCATCATCTTCGTATAAATCGTCGTATTCTGCACAACAATCACATTCACTTAAATCAATTTTTGCATCACAAACAGGACAAGACACTTCACTAGCGCCGTAAACGGGATCAAATAATGTGGCATCGTCAACATAGAATAGTTCGCCACATTCAGGACAAATTAAATCATAATAAGAATCGCTAGTGTCTTCATCATAAAAATCATCTTCTAATTCACTTAAATCTTCATCAAGTACATCGACATATTCATCTAGACTGTCGACATCTTCATTGAGCGCATTAATTGCCTCTGCCATGTCATCTAATACATCGATCATTGCACTAAGTAGCTTGCCACTTTTCTTATCTTCAATTTCTAAACCATCTGCTAGCCCTCTTAAATAGGCAACGTTCTCGTATAAATAATTCATAAAACACCTCCATTATCTTAAACTCTTGACAAATACTCACCTGTACGCGTGTCAATCTTTATTTTATCACCCTCGTTGACAAACAACGGCACATTAACTGTAGCGCCGGTTTCAACGACAGCTTTTTTAGTAATGTTAGATGCTGAATTGCCTTTGATATCAGGTTCTGCCTCGGTGACTACCAATTCAACAAAATTAGGTGGTTCTACTGAAAAACATCTGCCTTGAAAGAACTTTAGTGTGGCATTATCGTTTTCTTTGATGTAAAGAATAACATCAGAAACCTGTTCAGCTGTTAGCGGAATTTGTTCATAGGTTTCATTATCCATAAAGTAATAAAGATCGCCATCGTTATACAAATACTGCATATTTTTTGTTTCGACACGTGCTTTTGGAAACTTTTCATTTGGATTAAACGCCTCTTCGCGAATGGCACCGCTAATTAAATTCTTATATTTTGTTCTAACAAAAGCTGCGCCTTTACCAGGCTTAACATGTTGAAAATCTTCAACTACATAAGGTTCGCCATTAATTTCAAAAGTGACACCTTTTCTAAAATCTCCCGCTGATATCATATTATACCTCCAAAATTATATTAACAATTTATTATATCAGTCATTTGTATAAAAATCTAGTTTTTATTTAACTTTCTGTATTCTATTCACTCACTTTTCTGCTTCAATCTAAAATCGTTATATGTCAGTAAATTGATCTGCTATAGCGAATAGCACTTTGTAGATTATTTGTCAAAGTCACAAGGTGCTCTGTTATATAGTTGAAATGCTATCTGTAACATGATAGCACTTAATATCAAAATGCATCACTTTTTACTTAAAGACCAAACAAAAGCCTTCAATTATCATAATTGCAGGCTTTTTGTAATCGTACTTTACATTCTGTATTGTCACTGTTTTAAACGATGCTTTAGTTTAAGTTTCAATTTCTTCAAATACAAAAGTTGAATTAAATAAATAGGAACATGGAACAATCAATTGACCGTCACTCGTTCTAAATGGTACATCATTTGTCGTAAAGATTTCTTTTACAACATTGAGATCTTTGACGGCAAAGTAAACAGCAGCAATAAACGGTTCTGTATCAACCTTAATTTCTGGAAATTCTGCCGCAAGTGCCGACTTAGAAATAAAACTTACCCTTGATTTGTTTTTTAATTTGCAAACATATTGATTGCCAATTTTATTAAAAGTCTCTAAAAAATCGCTTTCATACTGTTTAACAGTATCATCAAGTTTATCAGTTACAATTAAAACATTTGATAGTATTAACGCGCCGTTGGGATGATCGAGTAAATCGTCTTGCCTTGTAATTTCAGGGGTCAAATGCTCAGTTCCTGATACATTAATCGGATAATCTAGTGGATTGGGATAAACCATAATAGAAAATCTGGCGTCTTGTTTGCCCTTTGTTTTTGACGTGAAAACACGCCTGAAAATCATTGGGCCAAATGGTTTTTTGCCTTCTTTTTTCAGCCTATCAGCCTCGTCTTTTGCATTTGTTAATTCAAGTGTAAATTTTATTAGTCTTTCCCCTCTCTGTTTTAACATTTTCTTGTAGCCGCCTGTGATCATAAATT
>PDWJ01000234.1_pt1 | contig 83951 bp, 70 predicted proteins | sample 1430881 | NCBI WGS metagenome assembly PDWJ01 (sample SAMN01162460, study PRJNA174530) | Oral metagenome, whole genome shotgun sequencing project. | biome: Marine environment; feature: Marine mammal; material: Swab sample of the gingival sulcus; isolation source: swab sample of gingival sulcus...
GTGAGAACAAATCTGCTCGGGTCCATTCAAACCTCCTCTTTTGGAAGGTTGAAGCAGAATTCAAAGCAAATGGGAATCCTGAATGTCCACAAGCCCTAATGTCCACAAGCCCTAAAGCGTTTTCTCAGCTAAAGCGTCCTGCCAAAAACCTGACTCACGGGTTTTTGGCAGGACACGCGAAATACATAAATGTCGCGCTGCCTTCGCCCTTTTCCCTGTTTCAGGGTAAAGGTCGAACGCTTTATCGTGCCTGTTCAACCGCACGTGGACGGGGTAGCTTCGTGCAAATCGCCTTTGTTATTGCGCCCGCAATCCCGCTGAACAGGAAATATTGCCCATGTCCTTTACCCTTGCCACGTGGAACATCAACTCGGTCCGTTTGCGTGAGCCGATTGTGCTTAAGCTGTTACAGGAAGAAGCGCCGGACATTCTGTGTTTGCAGGAATGCAAAAGCCCCGTGGACAAGATCCCGACCGAAGGTTTTGCCGCTTTGGGCTATACCCATATGGTTGCGCGCGGGCAGAAGGGATATAACGGTGTCGCAATCCTGTCAAAACTGCCAATCAAAGATTTGGGAGACAAGGATTTCGCGTCGCTTGGTCATGCCCGCCACGTTGCGGGGCAGTTGGAAGACGGCACAACGATCCATAACTTCTATGTCCCCGCAGGGGGCGACAAACCCGACCGGGAAGTGAACGAAAAGTTCGGTCAGAAGCTCGATTACCTTACCGAAATGCGCGATTGGTTCCATGCGGAAAAACCGGAGAGGTCGATCCTCGTAGGCGATCTCAACATTGCGCCACGCGAAGATGACGTATGGTCCCATAAGCAACTGTTGAAAATCGTGTCGCACACCCCGATCGAGGTTGAACATCTTGCTCAAACTCAGGATGCGGGGGATTGGGTCGATGTGACCCGTGCGGATATACCGGAAGGCCAGCTTTACAGCTGGTGGTCCTATCGTGCCCACGATTGGGACGCAGCGGACAAGGGTCGGCGACTGGATCATATCTGGGCTACATCTGACATTTCCAACGCCGGACACGGGTCGCGAATCCTGCGCGCGGCGCGCGGATGGGAAAAACCAAGCGACCACGCCCCGGTTTTCGCGACTTTCGACCTTTGATTTCATCTTCACACGGGCCATATAGGGACCAACACAGTTACGGGAACCCACCAGATGCTTGAACTTGGTCAAAATACTGCTGCGCCTGCTGGCGATCTTATCAAGGACGTCACCGAAGCCGATTTCATGGCGGATGTTGTCGAGGCCAGCCAGGAGGTGCCGGTCATCGTTGATTTCTGGGCGCCGTGGTGCGGTCCGTGCAAAACGCTGGGTCCGTTGTTGGAAGAGGCGGTGACCAAGGCAGGCGGCAAGGTGCGCATGGCCAAGGTCAACGTAGATGAAAACCAGATGATCGCGGGACAGCTGCGGGTTCAATCGATCCCGACCGTCTATGCCTTTTGGCAGGGCCAGCCGGTGGACGGGTTCCAGGGTGCCCTACCAGGATCGGAAATCGCCGCCTTTGTTGAACGCACGGTCGCGCTTGCCGGGGACGGCGGGCTTGCCGAAGCGGTCGCCGCTGCCGAAGAGATGCTGGAGGCCGGAGCGACCGAAGATGCAGCCCAGACCTTTGCCGCCATCCTGGAAGAAGACCCCGCCAACGCCGCAGCCTATGGCGGGCTGGTGCGCGCACATATCGCGATGGGTGATCTGGATCAGGCCGAAGCCATTTTGAACGGTGCCCCCGCCGAGATTTCCGGCAAGCCCGAGCTTGAGGCCGCCCATGCGCAGCTTGAACTGACGCAGCAGGCCGCGGATGCAGGTCCGGTAGGAGAGCTTGGTGCGGCGGTTGAAGCAGACCCGGACAATCATCAGGCGCGGTTCGATCTTGCCCTTGCGCTCCATGCCAATGGTCAGGTGGAAGAGGCCGTGGATCAGCTTCTGGAGCTTTTCCGCAGGGATCGGGAATGGAATGACGGGGCTGCAAAGACCCAGCTGTTCACGATCTTTGACGCGCTTCAACCGCAGGACCCCATTGCCCTGAACGGACGCCGCAAACTTTCTTCGATGATCTTTGTATGAAGCAGCAAATCGCGCTACCCTGCGATTATGACACCTGATACCGATCTGCCCGAAGTCATCCCGGTCTTTCCCTTGGCCGGGGCGCTTTTGTTGCCCCGGGCGCGTTTGCCGCTTCATGTTTTCGAACCGCGCTATTTGACCATGTTGGACGACGTGCTTAAAACTCCCGAGCGGTTGATCGGTATGATCCAGCCCAACGAAGTGCCGGGCCGCGATGGGCCGGGGTTGATGTCCATCGGCTGTGCCGGACGGATCACCCAGTTTACCGAAACCGAGGACGGGCGGTACATGATCACCCTTCTGGGCGTGTCGCGCTATCGTGTTGTCGAAGAGATTTCCGGCTTTGCCCCCTATCGCCGTGCCAAGGTCAATTGGGACGGGTTCGAACAGGATCGGGGCGAGGCGGAACGGGACCCGACGCTTGACCGCCACGCGTTGATGACCCAGCTTGAACGATTCCTGAGCGGGCGTGGTCTGCAAACTGATTGGGATACGTTGCAAAAGGCACAGGACGAGCTTTTGATCAATTCGCTGTCGATGCTTCTGGACTTTGCACCCGAGGACAAACAGGCACTATTGGAAGCACCGTCGTTGACCACGCGGCGAGAAACGCTTGTCACGCTGATCGAATTTGCCCTGCATGGCGGGGATGGAGAGGATTTGTTGCAATGAATGAACAGACACCCCTGTTTGACCGCCGCATGTTGGAGGCGCTGGTCTGTCCGCAGACTCAGGGGCCGCTGGAGTATGATGCCGAGAAACAGGAGCTGATCTCGAAATCTGCCAAGCTGGCCTTTCCCATTCGCGATGGTATCCCGGTAATGCTGATCGACGAGGCGCGGGAACTGGGCTGATCCCGCAGCAGGACGGGGCGAACCGGACGCTTACTTCATCAAGTCAGGCAGTTGCCCGGTCAACCCGGCTGCCTCGCGCATAAAACCGCGCCGCAGACCCGGCATGGATCCGACCACACCCATTCCCACATCCCGCACCGCGCGGAGCAGTGGGTTATCGTTGGAAAACAGTTTGTTGGTCAAATCGGTCGCCATGGCCAGCGCCGAGGTATCGAACCGTCGCCATTCCTGATAGCGGTTCAAAACAAGACCCGAGCCAAAATCTTCGCCCCGCCTTACGGCGTGTCTCAGAACCTGCGCCAGCGCCCCGACATCGCGCAGACCGGCATTCAAACCCTGTCCCGCAATCGGGTGCATCCCGTGAGCCGCATCACCGATCAGCGCAATACGCGGCACAACGAAGCTGTTGGCGATGGTGAGGTTCAGCGGATAGGTAAACCGTTTCCCGGCCAGAGAGATATTCCCGAGGAAATCCCCAAAGCGCGGGCGCAGCACCTCGATGTATTCGTGATCCGAAAGAGCGTGGATTGCTGCGGCGTTGGCATGGGTTTCGGACCAGACGATCGAGGACCGGTTCCCCGGCAGCGGCAGGATGGCCAGCGGGCCAGGCGGCATAAAAAACTGATGCGCAATACCCGAATGGGGCAGTTCGTGGTCGATGGCACAGACCAGAGCAGTTTGCCCATAGTCCCATCCGCTGCGCTTGATTCCGGCCCGTTCAGCCGTGCCCGATTTGCGGCCATCACAGCCGATCAGCAACTTACCCCTCAGCGATTTTCCCGACGCCAGCGTCAGAGTGGCACCGGTTTCATCCACCTCTTGCCCTGTCACCTTGTCGGTGATCTGGGTGATTCCCGGGGTTTCACCCATAGCGTCCAAAAAGGCACGGCGCAGGTAACGGTCTTCGACCATATAACCCATTGGACCTTCTTCCAGCGCACCCCGTTCGAAATGCAGAAAGAACGGGGCCGGACCTTCGCCCGCCCGGCCATCGCTTGCTTTGATTTCATGCATGGGCTGCGCGTGATCGGTGACACGGCCCCACACCCCGATCCGGTCCAGCAAACGTTTGGACGCCAACGCCAACGCATAGGCCCGCCCGTCAAACGCAGCGTTCTTGCGCGCCTGTTCCGGCAGCGCGTCAATCACGGCGACGGACATGCCATTGCCCGCCAGCGCAAGTGCAAGCGCCGGACCGTTCAGCCCTCCGCCCACGATCAGGATATCGAATGTCTGTTCCATGGCGCGACTTAAGGATGTTCCTGCGGGATTGTCCATGGGGCGTATCACCGCTAGCGTTTAGGCAAACGGCAATGCCGGAACCTCCGGCGGGATATTTAGGGTCAGATGAACTCAGAGGGGACGAGAATGCAGGATTGGTTGTGGAAATCGGCGGCCGAGCTGGGGCGCGGGATTGGATCGGGTGAGATTGATCCCGTGGTTTTGGCCCGTACCTATCTGGATGCTATCGAGGCTCATCCGTTGAAGGATCGCATATATACTGTTGTCACTGCCGAGCGCGCTCTGGCCGAAGCCGGGGCCGCAGCGGCGCGGGCCAGGGCGGGGCAGCGGTTGGGACCGCTTGATGGTGTGCCGATCAGTTGGAAAGACCTGTTTGACAGCGCAGGTGTGGCGACCGAAGCCGGGTCCGCCCTGTTGGCGGGCCGGGTGCCAACGCGGGACGCAGAAGTGCTGGCCAACGCCACCGCGGCGGGGGCCGTTTGCCTTGGCAAAACCCATATGAGCGAGCTGGCCTTTTCCGGTCTTGGGTATAACCCCGTGACCGCCACACCCCCATGCGTCAATGACGAACACGCCGTGTCCGGCGGATCGTCCTCGGGCGCGGCGGCTTCTGTTGCGTTCGGGCTGGCCGCCTGTGGCATCGGCAGCGATACCGGCGGGTCGGTTCGAATCCCGGCTGCCTGGAATGACCTTGTTGGATTGAAAACCACGTCGGGGCGGGTGTCGCTGGAAGGTGTCGTGCCGCTTTGTGCGCGGTTTGATACGGTCGGCCCTCTGTGCCGTTCGGTCGAAGATGCAGCGTTGATGCTTGGCCTTTTGGAAGGCGGGCCGGTGGCTGATCTGCGCGGAACAGATATAAGGGGCTTGCGGATTGCAACGCTTCAGACCGTCGCGCTGGACGATATGCGTACCGCCCCCATGGCCGCCTATCGGTCCACACTGGAGCGTTTACAGGCCGCGGGCGCGATCATTGAAAAGATTGATGCGCCCGAGGTGGAGCGCGCCATGCACCAGACCGCGCCCGCCTTTACCTGCGAAGCCTATGGCACCTGGCACGATGAAATCGAAGCCGCGCCGGACAAGATGTTCCACGAAATTCTGGAGCGGTTCCGCGCAGGGGCGGGTTTCAGCGGCCCGGATTTTGTCCACGCATGGCAGGAAATCGACGCCGCCCGCGCCGATTGGCAAGCCCGTGTCGCTGGGTATGACGCGGTGATCGTGCCGTCCTCTCCGATCCTGCCGCCCAATATCGAACGGCTTGCCAGTGATCATGACTATTACGTCACCGAAAACCTGTTGGCCCTGCGCAACACGCGGATTGGCAACGTTCTTGGGCTTTCGGCGATCACTCTGCCTACTGGCGTGCCAAGCTGTGGTGTGATCCTGATGGGCAAGCCTTTTGGCGAAGAGGCGCTGTTGCGTGTTGCCAAAGCCGCAGAACAGGCGTTGACCTAAAAGACACAACAGGCCGGAAACCCGTGGCTTTTTCTGGACGAAATCCGGGCACTTGGGTAACTTGATCTCAAACGGGGCGCTAATGACCCCGACCTTGAGGCAGTATGAATATGTTTCCCGAGCGGTTTTCGAACCTTCCGGCCTATGCGTTCCCGCGCCTGCGCGCCCTGTTGGACCACCACCAACCGGGTGGTGATGTCGTTCACATGACGATAGGCGAGCCCAGACATGCCTTTCCAGCGTGGGTCAGCGACGTGATCGCCGAAAACGCGGACGGGTTTGGAAAATATCCACCAAACGAAGGCTTCGAAGGGTTGCGCGGCGCGATATCCGATTGGATCGGACGGCGCTTTGGCGTTGCGATGGATCCCGAGACCCAGGTGATGGCGTTGAACGGTACGCGCGAGGGGCTTTATAATGCCGCCATGGCATTGGTCCCGGAAAAGGTCCATGGGGATCAACCTCTGATCCTTTTGCCCAACCCGTTTTACCAGGTCTATATTGTGGCCGCGATGTCGGTTGCGGCGCGCCCCGTCTTGGTGGCTGCTACCGCCCAGAACGGGTTCCTGCCCGATTATTCCGGCCTGCCCACCGATATGTTGAACCGTACGGCGGCCGCCTATATCTGTTCGCCTTCCAATCCACAGGGCGCAGTGGCAAGCCGCGAATATCTGCGCGAATTGATCGGGCTTGCCGAGCATTTCGATTTCAGAATTTTCGCGGATGAGTGCTATTCCGAAATCTATCGTAACGATGCGCCGCCCGGTGCGTTGCAGGTGGCCCAGGAGATGGGAGCAGACCCCGAACGCGTGGTGGTTTTCCATTCGCTGTCCAAACGGTCCAACCTTCCCGGCCTGCGGTCAGGTTTCGTCGCCGGAGGACCCGAGAGCATAGCGCGCATGAAACAGCTGCGCACCTATGCCGGCGCACCGCTTCCCCTGCCGCTGCAGATCGCTGCGCAAAAGGTGTGGGCCGACGAAGCGCACGTCATTGAGAACCGCCGCCTTTACGTGGAAAAATTCGAAATCGCCGACAAAATCCTGGGCAATATCCCGGGCTATCACAGCCCCGAGGCCGGGTTTTTCCTGTGGCTTCCCGTCGAAGACGGAGAGCAGGCCGCGTTGAAATTGTGGCAAAGGACCGGTGTACGAGTGCTACCCGGGGCCTATCTTGCCCGCGAAGTGAACGGGGTGAACCCCGGTCAGCCCTATATCCGGGCCGCCATGGTGGCCCCAAAAGACGAGATGGAACGCGCGCTGATCACCCTGCGCGACTGCATCTATAAATAAGGACGAGGTAGAACATGGCATATCAGGCACGTAGTCGCGATCCGCTTCTGGACAGCAATATGGCCGAAGCGATTGAAAAACGCGGCAAGGAATTGTTGGGGATTGCCCTGATGGTAGTGGCCGCTTTGGCCACTGCGATGATCGTTTCGTATGACCCCGCTGACCCGTGGTGGATGTCCGCCACGGATGCACCTGTACAGAACTGGTTGGGCCGGTTCGGAGCCTCGATCGCCGCGCCCATGTTCATGATCGTTGGCTGGGGTAGCTGGGGTATTGCCATTGTGCTTGCGGCCTGGGGGCTGCGCTTTGCTCTGCATCGTGGCAACGACCGTGCCATCGGACGTTTGATCTTTGCCCCGATCTGGATTGCCCTTCTGTCCATTTATGCCGCGACGCTGGTTCCGGGGCCGGAATGGATTCATGGGTTCGGGCTTGGCGGTCTTTTTGGGAAAACCGCGCTGGGCAGCCTGCTTAACATTTTGCCGGTCTCGGCCACCTTCGGGCTCAAATTGACCTCGCTTGTGCTTGGGGTTCTGATGCTGGCGCTGGGCGCTTTCGTGCTTGGGTTTACCCGACCCGAGTTGACCTATCTTGGGCGTTTCCTGTTGGTTGGTCTGATCATGGCTTATGCCACGTTGATGAATCTGCTTGGCAAGGGTGCGAACGGAGCCGTGGCCGCCGCCCAGGGAATGCAGGCCCGCAATCAGGCGCGCCGTGAACAGCGTGCCATAGAGGCCGCAGAAGCCGCTGAATGGGCAGCGATGCAAGAAGCGCAAGCCGCCGCCGCTGTGCCGGTTCACACAGAGCTTCCCCCCGAATCCGCACCCGAACCCTCAATGGAGTCCCCGGAAAAATCCGGCCTGTTGTCGCGGATGCCTTCGTTGATCCGCCGCGCGGAACCCATGCCCGAAAAGATGCCCGATCCCGAACTGATCGAAACCGAACCGCATTATGACGAACATCAGCTGGCCACCATGCCTGGCGATGACCGGATCAAGGCCAAGATTGCCGATGTTATCAAGACCCGGGTGCGTCAGAACCCGAGTATTCAGATCGAAACCGTTGCACCGTTGACCAAGGGGCGTGGACGCGGGCCGGATCCGCTTGTGCTTGATACCGGCGCACCGGACGGGATTCCGCCCGAGCCGCCGCTGACCGCTGCGCATGTGCAATTGCCGCCGGAACCGCCAGTGATGGCCGCGCCCACGGTCGCGCCTGCGGTCCAGCCGCAACCGCAACCGGCGATGCAGGCCGCCTATGCCCCCGAACCTCAGGACATGGTGATGCCGGAATCCGAGCTTGTGACGCCCGAACCGGCGGCCATGTATGTGGAGCCGACCCCGATGGCCCCCCCTGCCCCGTCTGTTACCCCGGCACCGATCCCGGTCGCCGAACGCAAGAAGGTGGTTCAGCACACCCAACGCAAGCCGGTTCAACCGTCGACCCGCGCCAAGGCCGAAGCGCAACCGACGCTGCAATTCGAAGACAACACGGCAGAATATGAATTGCCGCCGCTTTCATTGCTGGCCAACCCGGTTCATATCGAACGCCACCATCTTTCGGATGAAGCATTGGAACAGAACGCCCGGATGTTGGAATCCGTTCTGGATGATTACGGCGTGAAAGGCGAAATCGTCAGCGTGCGCCCGGGACCCGTGGTCACGATGTACGAACTTGAGCCTGCCCCGGGTTTGAAGGCCAGCCGTGTCATCGGGCTGTCCGACGACATCGCTCGGTCGATGTCCGCCCTGTCCGCGCGGGTGTCCACCGTACCGGGCCGCAGCGTGATCGGTATCGAGCTTCCCAATGAAAAGCGCGAAATGGTCAGCTTCCGTGAAATCCTGTCAGGCCGTGATTTCGGTGATGGCAATCACAAACTGCCGCTGGCGCTGGGCAAGGATATCGGTGGGGATCCGGTTGTCGCCAACCTCGCCAAAATGCCTCACCTCTTGATCGCGGGGACCACCGGATCGGGTAAATCCGTGGCGATCAACACCATGATCCTGTCACTGCTTTACAAGCTGACCCCGGAAGAATGCCGGTTGATCATGATCGACCCGAAAATGCTGGAGCTTTCCGTTTATGACGGTATCCCGCATCTTTTGTCGCCCGTTGTGACCGATCCCAAGAAGGCCGTTGTCGCCTTGAAATGGGTCGTGGGCGAGATGGAGGAGCGGTATCGCAAAATGTCCAAGATGGGTGTGCGCAATATCGACGGCTATAACGGTCGCGTGGCGGACGCCTTGTCCAAGGGGGAAACCTTCTCTCGCACCGTTCAAACCGGGTTTGACGACGAGACCGGCGAACCCGTGTTCGAAACGGAAGAGATCACACCCGAGAAGATGCCCTATATCGTCGTTATCGTGGACGAAATGGCCGACCTGATGATGGTTGCCGGTAAAGAGATCGAAGCCTGTATTCAACGGCTGGCCCAGATGGCGCGGGCCAGCGGCATCCACTTGATCATGGCCACGCAACGGCCATCGGTGGACGTGATCACCGGCACGATCAAGGCCAACTTCCCCACCCGTATTTCATTCCAAGTCACGTCGAAAATCGACAGCCGTACCATTTTGGGCGAAATGGGAGCCGAACAGCTGCTTGGCATGGGCGACATGTTGTACATGGCAGGCGGGGCAAAGATCACCCGTTGCCATGGCCCGTTCGTCAGCGATGAAGAGGTTGAAGAGATCGTTAACCACCTCAAGGCTTTTGGCCCGCCCTCCTATATCGGCGGCGTGGTCGAGGGCCCGGACGAGGAAAAGGCCGACGGCATCGACGCGGTGCTTGGGCTTGGCGGCAATACCAATGGTGAAGACGCGCTTTATGATCAGGCGGTTGCTATCGTGATCAAGGACCGCAAATGTTCGACCTCGTATATCCAGCGCAAACTGGGGATCGGTTATAACAAGGCGGCCCGCCTTGTTGAACAGATGGAAGAGGAACAGCTTGTTTCCCCCGCCAACCACGTGGGTAAACGCGAAATCCTGGTGCCTGAACAGTAACCAGATCACATTCAGGATACCAAAACGCAGGATCAGACCCGGGGGCAACCGTCGCGCCCGGGTCTTTTGCCTTTGTAAGGGTGTTAAAACGTTTCCAGTTCTTGTTGGATCACAGCAAGAACTGGAAACGCCCACACTCCTGATATGTTGTGCGGCGTTTCCGCATCACGCGTGTGGTCCAGATTTGCATCTATTTGCATCCTATGCAGGATCAGCGGAGTCGCGCGCGGGAACGTTCAAGCCTCGCCCCTTTGGTCTCTGGCGGACTTATCACCCGGATTTGGCAACTGAGCGGCGTGTTATCGCTTAACATCTGGTTATTGGGCAGACTAAGACTATCTTGCGGTATATGGCGTTGTCGCCAAACCGAGCAGTCAAAAGGTCATCTGAATGAATATCGCCCGTTTCGCCCTCGCCTCTGTTCTATCCGTCACGCTGGTTGCCCCGGCGTGGGCCGATAAGCTCTCGCTCAACGCGATTTCGAACTACCTGAACGGTCTGCAAACCGCCAAAGGCGCGTTTACACAAATCAACGACGATGGCACGATTTCCACCGGTACGATCTATATCAAACGTCCCGGAAAAGTCCGGTTCGAATACAATCCCCCGGAAAAAACGCTCGTTCTGGCCAGTTCAGGTGCAGTGGCGATCTTTGATCCCAAAACCAAACAGGGGCCGGAAACCTATCCGTTGGCACGCACGCCGCTTTCGATCATCCTTGCCAAGAACGTGAACCTGAAACAGGCAAAAATGGTCGTGGGGCACAAATTCGACGGCACCGCCACGACGGTGACAGCGCAGGACCCAAAACACCCGGAATACGGCAATATCCAACTTAAGTTCACATCCAACCCCGTTGAGCTTCGCCAGTGGATCATCAATGACGACAGCGGATCCTCTACAACCGTGGTGTTGGGTGAGTTGAAAAAGGGCGGCAAGATGCCCTTTTCCCTGTTCGATATCGAGCGCAACACGAAGAGATTCGTAAACCGGTAACGCCCCGGCGCGGGCAAAGGGCGGGCATCTCGGTCCAAGACCGAGGCGCCGAGCGCAAAAGACGCTTCTAGCGCAAAAGACGTTTACAGCCGTGTAGCTGAGATTTGTACCGTAGTGAACGTTCGCCCACCTCGCCCGAAATCCGCATCAGCCACGCTTTTTTGCGATAGGATCCGCGATTATAGCCGGTATGCCCTTCGTGATAGGCAAGGTACTGGTTTCGTGCATCGGTCATTGCGATGCCGTTGCGATCCTTGGAAATACTCATGTACCAGCCCATGAAATCGGTGGCATCGCGGATATTGTCCCGCTTGGCCCCGGGACGCCCGACCGCGCGGCTGTATTCATCCCATGTGGCATCCAGCGCCTGGGCATATCCATAGGCGCTGGATTGCCGCCCCATTGGTATCACGCCAAGCGTATATTTAAACGGGGTACGCGCATTCGCGATGAATTTGCTTTCCTGATAGATCGTCGCCATCTGGACATGCGCAGGCACACCCCATTTGCGTTCGGTCGCGCGGAACGCCCGCCCGAAATTCTTGCGCTGTTTCAGGATGGAACAGGCGTTATCCAAATTGCGCGGCGCCGAATAGTTTCCGCCGCCGCCGCAACTTGCCAGCAACAGAACCATCACCATGGCGCGAAAGAGTCTGCTCATCTGCCTCACTCGCTATGTTCTTTTTTATTGTCGATATCTTAGCGCAAAGAGGGCACGGGGGAAATCACATTTGTGCATTCACAGAAGAATGGCCAGAATCAGCGGAAGCGCACAGACCGAAATCAGCGTGGACACCACGACCAACCCCGCCACCGAATCCGAATCTGCCCCGTATTTTTCGGCCACAAGATACGAGGTGACGGCGACCGGGGTGCTGATCTGGAGCACCAGAACCGCAAAGGCTGGCGCACCAAGGGTGAATGCGGTTGCGACGGCCCAGGCGATCCCAAAGCTGACCCCCAGCTTGGCCAGCGACATCCAGACCGCACGCCCCAGATTGCCGGGTTTCAATCGCCCAACAGCCACTCCAAGCGTGATCAGCATCATCGGAATCGCCATCTGACCAATCAGGTCGAGCGTATTGGTCAGAAACCGCGGCGTTTCCCACCCGTTCCACAAGAAAACCGCCCCCAATAACGTGGCCCAGACCAAAGGCTCGCGCAGAACCTTACCAAACGCCCCCTGCCCCGCCACCAGTGCAATGCCCACCGTGAAGGACAAGATTGCCATGACGGCAAAGACGACGACAGCAAGACTCAGACCTTCCTGACCAAAGGCGAACAGCGCCAGAGGAAGCCCAAGGTTCCCGGTATTGCCAAAGATCAGCGGCGACAGATAGGTCCGCATATACAACCCCGCCATACGCGCCATACCCCAGAACACGACGCCCAGCGCGCTATAGGCGGCAAGCGACGCAAGGGTCAGGTTCGTCAAAGCCTGTGGATCAATATCGGCCTTCATCAGCGCGATAAAGATCAGGCAGGGCACGGATAGGGTCATGGCCAGACGAGTCACGAACTGAACCTGATATTCGAAGCCAGCGCGCACCCAGGCAAATCCGATTGCCGCCAGAATGAAGACCGGAGCAACGATTTCAAACACTGTAAAGGCAAGGTTCACAGACTGTTTCCTATAAATTTGATGGTCAGAAATGGACATAAGCCCCTTGAAAGCCCTACTATCGGGGAGTAGGGGCTTGCAACATGATGCTGAAGACACGCGCTAAATATCATCTGGGCCAAGTGGTCAAACACAAGAAACACCCGTTTCGCGGTGTGGTTTTTGACGTGGACCCGGAATTCAACAATACCGAAGAATGGTATGATGCCATCCCCGAGGATTCGCGCCCCCGTAAGGAACAGCCGTTCTATCACCTGTTGGCCGAAAACGATCAAAGCTATTACGTCGCCTATGTGTCCGAACAGAATCTTGTTGCGGATTACTCGGGCGAACCGGTCGATCATCCCGACATCCCGGATCTGTTCGGACCGTTCGAAGATGGCCATTACCCGCTGCATTTTCAGCTGAATTGATCAGGTCGATCCCCAAGAGCGCGCCTTAGAGGCTCCAGAGCTCTTTTTGCTCGACCGCACCCTCGCGCGCCTTCCACGCGCTAAATCCACCATCCAGTTCGGCAATGTTGCGCACGCCCATGTCCTGAAGCGCCTTGACCGCCAGCGCCGACCGCCATGCACTTGCGCAATACAACACCAACTTTTTGTCCGTTGCGAGTTCGGGTTTGTGATAAGGGCTGGACGGGTCGATCCAGAATTCCAACATCCCGCGCGGCGCGTGGAAAGCGCCGGGAATAGTGCCTTCTCGGGCCAACTCCCGCGGATCGCGGATATCGACCAGCAGAATGTCGCCAGACGCGGCCAACCGCTCTGCTTCACTCTGATCCAGTGTTTCGATTTGTTTTTTGGCCTCGGCGACCAATTCTTTTACCGGTGTTATTGCCATTTTGTCAGTATCCCAATGCTATGCCATCCTTGCGCGGATCGGAGGCCCCCTCCAATACACCGTCCGGGTGGATCAGGATGGCTTGCCCCCCACCCAACGGACCGGCCGGAACGATCACATTATGCCCCAGATCGGCAAGTTCGGACCTTACCTGTTCTGAATAGCCCCGCTCGACCTTCAATTCGTTACCATCCGCGAAACAGCGCGGCGCGTCCAGCGCATCCTGAATATCAAGACCGAAATCCAACATGTTGCTGACCAGTCGCGCGTGACCGACGGGTTGGTACGCGCCCCCCATCACGCCAAAGGGCATCAGGATGTCACCATTTCGGCGCAGCATTCCAGGGATGATTGTGTGCATGGGGCGTTTGCCTCCGGCAAGCTCGTTCGGGTGACCCGGTTCAAGCGTGAACCCTGCCCCACGGTTTTGAAACAGGATACCGAATTTTTCCGAGGCGATGCCGCTGCCGAAACCATGGAAAATGGAATAAATCAGGCTCACCGCCATGCGATCACGGTCCACCACTGTGATGTATACCGTATCCTTGTGAATCGCTTCGGTCAGCGGTGCAACGGGAGGCAATACCCGTGAAGGATCAATCAACGATGCAAGCCGCACTGCGGTTTCGGGTGCCAGCATATGTTCCACGCGGGCCGCGTGATCCGGGTCCGCCAGAAACCGGTTGCGGGCGTCATTGGCCAACTTGGTCGCTTCGGCCTCGATATGCGCGCGCCGGGTTTCAAAGGGGTGCATGGAACCAATGTCAAACTGCGACAGGATGTTAAGCAAAAGGATCGCCATCGCCCCTTGGCCATTGGGCGGATGCTCAACCAGTTCGGTTCCCTTGTAGGTGCCGCTGATCGGATCGGTATAATTGGCCCGTGTCTCTGCAAAATCCTGAGCCGTATGAAGACCGCCGAGCGCGTTGAGTGACGCGCGCATGTCTTCGGCCACTTCGCCGGTATAGAACCCGTCACGACCCTGTTTGGCGATGCGCCGCAGCACCTCGGCCTGCCCCGGGGCGCGAAACAATTCGCCAATACGGGGCGCAGTCCCGCCCGGCAGGTAGTGTGCCCGCCCGGCAGGGTTCAGTGTGCGGGCCGCATCGGACCAATCAAAGGCGACACGGGGAGCGACCGGCACGCCCTCGTCCGCATATCGAATAGCAGGAGCCAAAACGGCGTCCAGACCCATACGCCCCCAATCGGTATTCAACTGGCAAAAGGCGTCGATTGCAGTGGGGATGGTCACCACCTCGGGTCCATCCAGCGGTACGGAGTGTAAGCCCCGTGCGCGCAACGCCTCTGCCGAGGCCTGTTTGGGCGCACGCCCGGAACCGTTCAAAGCAAAGATGTCCGACGACCCAGTGGGAGAAAACAGAGCAAAACAATCGCCGCCAATCCCCGTCATTTGCGGCTCGCAAATCCCAAGAAGAACCGCCCCCGATATCGCAGCATCCATGGCATTGCCCCCGCGTTCAAGAACGTCAATGGCCACCTTCGCCGCCAGCGGATGGGATGTTGCACACAGACCGTTGGACGCCAGCACCTGAGACCGTCCGGGTTTATGGAAATCGCGCATCTTTCACCTCGCTGCCCAATGCGGTTCAAGCCTACGGCGAAGTGCCTGCGCAGTGGAAGGTGAAATGACGATGTAGGGGGGAAGTACCTCGGCGCCGGACACTGGGTGGGGGCTAAAATCGCCCGACGCCGAGGGAAGCTATATGCAGCTACCCCTCTTTTTTGACGTCAAAATCGGGCTCTAATAGGATTTGAATTGGGCAATAGTTGGAATAATTGTGAAATAGTCAGGGCAAACACACGTAAATATTGCACCTGTCGCGCAATAACCATTTTGAAACGAACAACTGCGGTCAGACTACCGAGTCATTCAAGCAGAGTGGAATATCAAAGGTAAGGATATTGCGGCCCTCTTCCCGGCGATATTCAAGCGATCCGGTAAGCTCTCGAACCAGAAACCAGCCAAATCCGCCTTCGGGTAACTCTTCCAATGCGCAGTCAACATTGGCAGGACGCCCATCCGGTGGCGTCAAACCCGGCATGGCTGCGCCCGCATCTACAACTTGGAAATGCAACGCTTCGTCGTCTGCAACACAACGCATTTCGATAGAACCAGACGTTTCCGGGCCATATGCGTGTTCTACAACGTTGTTAAAAACCTCACCCAATACGATTTCGACGGTGCCATTTTCATGCTCATCAAGATGAAGTTGCTGCAACTTTTCTCTCAAGACCGACAACGCCTGACGCACCGACATCTCCCCACTGGGGAAAACCAGGCTTATATCCTTGGTATGAGGGGTCTGGATTTGCATCGTGGCGCTGTATCTCGTTTCCCGTACTGTTGCCGGGTCAACCAGCATAAACAGCCAAAGCTTCGTCAACGTTGCCATAGATGGTAAAGATGCTGTCCATCCGGGTCAGACGAAACACTTTTTCAACGGTGGGCGTTAGGCCGGAAAGGTCAAGTCGGCCGGTCGATCCCATCTGTTTCATTGCCGCGACGATGGCGCCAAGACCGCTGCTGTCAACGAATTCAACCCGCGAAAGATCAAGCACAACATGGGGTACACCTGCGTTGGTTGCCTCGCGCATGGCGTCCTTGAATTTGATCGCGACGGCCGCGTCGATGCGATCTTCGTTCACGGTCACAACACAAAGTTCACCTTTTTCTTCTGTTGTCAGATCCATGATATCTCCGTTTCATCTGTAGTAATACTCGGGTCGCCAGTAACGCTAGACCCGAAACCTTACCATTGGGTATCCAAGGGCAAACAATCGGAGGACTTGTCATGAAGAACGTTGTCATCGCCGGTGCCGCGCGCACCCCAATGGGGGGATTCCAAGGTGTTTTTGATGGTGTAGAAGCGGCAACGCTTGGTGGTGCTGCAATCCGCGCCGCGCTTGCCGATGCAGGCACAGACACCGTGGACGAAGTCCTGATGGGCTGTGTCCTGCCAGCAGGTCAGGGCCAGGCCCCGGCGCGACAGGCCGGGTTCGCTGGCGGGTTGGGAGAAGATGTACCAGCCACCACGTTGAACAAGATGTGCGGATCGGGGATGCGCACGGCGATGATGGCCTTCGACCAGATCGCTCTTGGTCATACCGATACCGCCATTGCCGGGGGTATGGAGAGCATGTCGAACGCGCCCTATATCCTGCCCAAAATGCGGGGTGGCGCGCGGATCGGCCATCAGGAGGTCAAGGACCACATGTTCCTTGATGGGCTTGAAGATGCCTATGACAAAGGCCGCCTGATGGGAACATTCGCCGAAGACTGTGCAGAGAGCTTTCAATTCACCCGAGAGGCGCAGGATGAATATGCGCTGCGGTCACTTTCAAACGCGCTGGACGCCCAGAAATCCGAAGCATTCGTGGGAGAGATCGCACCCGTGACCCTTACCACCCGTAAAGGCGACGTGGTGGTGTCCGAGGATGAACAGCCCGGCAATGCACGCCCGGAAAAAATCCCGCAACTCAAACCCGCTTTTCGCAAGGACGGTACGGTAACGCCCGCCAACTCGTCTTCGATTTCCGATGGGGCGGCGGCGTTGGTGCTGGCCTCAGAAGACGCGGCCAAAGCCAGGGGTTTGAACATCCGTGCGCGTGTCGTTGGCCATGCCTCGCACGCTCAGGCACCCGGCCTGTTCACCACCGCGCCCGTCCCGGCGACGCAAAAGCTGTTGGATCAGATCGGGTGGAGCAAGGATGACGTAGACCTTTGGGAAGTTAACGAGGCCTTTGCCGTCGTACCCATGGCATTCATGCACGAAATGGGCCTGTCCCGCGACGTGGTCAATGTCAATGGCGGGGCCTGCGCGCTTGGGCATCCCATCGGAGCCTCGGGCACCCGCATCATGGTCACCCTGCTGAACGCGCTTGAAAAACGCGGGCTTAAACGCGGTGTTGCTGCAATTTGTATTGGTGGCGGCGAAGGCACGGCCATTGCCATCGAGCGGGTCTGACCCCGCACAGCCAAGACCTTACTCGGCCGCCAATTCCTGGCGGTCGGGCGCGCCGATTTCCGCAATGTCCGCGATGACGCGGCGCAAGGTCCGGCGGAACGTGTTGAAATTTCCGTTTGGCCGGATCATCTGTTCATTCATATAAAGCGAACGGTCGATTTCGATCTGAACTGCGTGCTGATTCCGCGACGGGCGGCCATAGTGCTGGGTCACAAAGGCCCCGGCAAAAGGAGCGTTGCGCACCACGTTCAGCCCGGCGCTGACAAAGGCGGCTTCGATCCGGTCCACGATATCACAGCGCGCAGACGCGCCAAACCGATCCCCAATAACAATCTCGGGACGCTTCACCACACCCCGCACAATGCTGTCCAGCGCCTCATGCGGCATTGAATGACAATCAATAAGGATCGCTTCGCCAAACAGGGACCGGGATTCATCCAGCTTCTTTTGAAGAACATCGTGATAGGGGCGCCAGTAGCCGTCAATCCGGCGCTGTGCCTCGGCCATCGTCATCTTGCCGCGATAGATATGCCGCCCGTTCGCCACGACACGCGGAATAACGCCCAGCCCAGAGGCAATGCGGGGATTGTGGCCGCTTTTCTTGACCCCTTCGATCAGAGCCGGGTCAAGTTCGTCCGTGCTTCGGTTCAAGTCAAGAAACGCCCGTGGCGCACCGGCTTTCAAAAACGGAGCACCATGTTGCACCGCCGCTTCAAAAAGCTGGTCCACGAACGCATCTTCCGAGGTGCGAATCTGGTGTTTGTCCAGAACCGTTTTCCGCAGGAACGACCAAGGGTAATCCCGCCCGGAATGGGGCGAGGCAAACACCACCGACGTAGTGCGCTGTTCCGGGTGTATCAATTCATATGCGAGGCGTGGCATGCTCTCTCCTGTTGCATTACCTTAACGCAAATCATTCTGGTTCCAAAACCCCTTGAAACCAGTCTCGACTCCTTTTATAGACCCACGCACCGGCGCGGGTTTTCCGCGCCCCTATTTGTTGGGGGCAAGGGCGTGTCGGGACATGGGCATATGTCCATGGGCGATTAGCTCAGTGGTAGAGCACTTCGTTGACATCGAAGGGGTCACTAGTTCGAACCTAGTATCGCCCACCATGAATTCACCGCCCCGATGGGGCCCCGCAACCCAATGGCGCAAGGCCCGCGCCGCGACGAAAAGGAGAGGACCATGAAGGTCAAGAACTCGCTCCGTTCGCTCAAGAACCGGCACCGTGACTGCCGCGTGGTGCGCCGCAAAGGCCGCGTCTACGTGATCAACAAGACCCAGCGCCGGTTCAAAGCCCGTCAGGGCTGAGCCAACAGCGCATAGCGCGTGACACCCGAATCACTTTGGGTGAACAGATAATAACCCCGGATCCATTTGATTGGATCCGGGGTTTTCCTTTTGGATCGTTTCTCAAAGGCTTGTCTCACTCCGTGAAAAAGTCCTTGAAAATTTCACGGCTTCAACTCACCATGAAATTCAACGACCATTTTTCACGAAAACACTTCACGGGAACACCATGCGCCACGAAACGCCAAAACAAACGGGAACACTCGGGGCAGACATTCGCGCTCTGCGTAAATCCCGTGGGCTGACACTTTCTGATATGGCCGAAAAACTGGGACGGTCGGTAGGGTGGCTCAGCCAGGTAGAGCGCGACCTGTCTGACCCTTCCATTTCCGATCTACGCCATATCGGCGAATGCCTTGGCGTTCCCATGTCATTGCTATTCGCCCACGCCAGCGCCCCGGCGGATGAAGTCGGGTATGTGGTACGGGCAGGCGCACGCCGCCCAATGGGGTCGGTTGAAGAGGGGTTGATCGAGGAACTTCTCTCCCCCGACCTGACCGATGACTTCGAAATGGTACATTCCACCTTTGCGCCCCGCTCTGAAATGCAAACTCCGGCCAAACGACCGACCCAGGAAGTCGGATATATCATTTCCGGCAAGCTCGACCTGCGGATCCAAGACCGTCACTACACCGTCGGCCCCGGTGACAGCTTTCGGTTTCGCAACGAGAAATACCGGTGGTCCAATCCCTATGACGAACCCGCTGTCGCGATCTGGGTGATCGCGCCGCCAGTGTATTGAGGACAGCGCGATGAAAGGATCCTGCCTTTGCGGTGATGTCATCTTTGAAACCGACGCACGCCCCCGCGGGGCATCCATGTGCCATTGCCGACAATACCTCAATCGGGCTGGCCGGGCGACTTGTTCTGGATTGAAGGAGGATATGAATGGCTGATTTCCCAACACAGGCCCGCGTGGTTATCATTGGTGGCGGCATCGTTGGTGCCTCGACCCTGTATCACCTTGGCAAAAAGGGCTGGACCGATTGTGTCCTGCTGGAAAAGAACGAACTGACTGCCGGGTCCACCTGGCACGCGGCGGGCAACGTGCCCACCTTTTCGACCAGCTGGGGCATTATGAACATGCAACGCTATTCCACCGAGCTTTATGCGCGGCTGGGGGAAGAGGTCGACTATCCGATGAACTATCACCAATCCGGGTCGATCCGGTTGGCGCACACCAAGGAACGGATGCAGGAATTCGAACGCGCGAAGACCATGGGCCGGTATCAAGGCATCGCGATGGAAATATGGACACCGGAACAGGCGAAAGAGCACTATCCCTTCCTTGAAATCCACGATCTTTTGGGTGTGCTCTATGATCCCACCGATGGAGATATCGATCCGGCGCAGGTGACCCAGGCGCTTGCCAAGGGCGCGCGGGACATGGGGCAACAGGTTCTGCGCTTTACCCCGGCCACCGGCGTGACACAGAAACCCGACGACACATGGGTTGTTCACACTGAAAAAGGCGATATCGCCTGTGACTATGTGGTCAACGCCGCCGGGTATTACGCCCAGCGCGTGGGCGAGTGGTTCAAGCCCTATGGCGGGCGCACCGTGCCCATGATGGTGATGGAGCACCAATATCTCATGACCGAACAGATTCCAGAGATCGAATCGTGGTCCAAAGAACATGGCGGCAAGCTGCCGCTGATCCGTGATGTGGACGTGTCCTATTACCTGCGTCAGGAAAAGCACGGTTATAACCTTGGACCATACGAACCCGATTGCCAGGCGCATTGGCATGACAGTTCCGAAGCAATGCCCGATGATTTCAGCTTCCAGCTCTGGCAGGAAAACCTTGACCGGATCGAAGGCATCGTAACGGACGCGATGGCGCGGGTGCCGCTGATGCAGACCTCGGGCATCAGCAGCGTGATCAACGGTCCGATTCCTTATGCGCCCGATGGGTTGCCGCTTATCGGTCCCATGCCCGGCGTGAAGAATGCCTTTGAAAACTGTGTTTTTACCTTTGGAATTGCCCAAGGTGGCGGCGCAGGCAAGGTCATGGCGGAATGGATTGTCGATGGCGCGCCCGAATGGGACATGTGGGCGGTCGATCCGCGCCGTTATACCGACTACACCGATCACGATTATTGCGTGAAAAAGGGGGTGGAGGTCTACGGCAACGAATACGCCATGCACTTCCCCCATCACGAATGGCCCGCAGCCCGGGACAAGAAGCTGTCGCCAGTGCATGACAGGGTCAAATCGCTGGGCGGAGTCATGGGTGCCTATAACGGGTGGGAGCGCGCCAACTGGTTCGCGCAACCCGGCGACGACACATCCGAACAATCCACCCACACCTGGGGCCGGTCAGGTCCGTGGGAACAGCGGATCAGAGAAGAGTGTGAAGCGGTGCGCGATGGCGTTGGCGTTCTCGACCTTCCCGGGTTTTCGCGGTTCGAGGTGAAAGGCGACGGTGCCGCCGAAACCCTGCGCGGGCTGGTGACCGGAAGTCTGCCAAAGGTTGGGCGCATGAACCTTGTCTATATCGCCGATGGCCGGGGCCGGATTTTGACCGAAATGTCCTGTATGCGCCAGGGCCAAGACGAGTTTGTCATGATCACCGCCGCCTCGGCGCAATGGCATGACCGCGATATACTTGTGAGCGCGATGCCAGACACGGTCAGCGTCAAAGACGTGACAACCACCCGCGATACGTTGATCGTGACCGGACCCAAATCGCGCGACCTGTTGGCGGCGATGTCCGATGCGGATCTGACAACCGGTTGGTTGACCCATCAGGCCGCGACCGTGGCCGGGCAACCCGCCTATCTGGTGCGGGTCAGCTTTGCGGGCGAGCTGGGGTGGGAGGTTCACGCGTTGAACGATCACATGCCGGCAATCTATGACGCGATCCTTGAGGGCGGCGCAAAACCCTTTGGCATGTACGCGCTCAATTCAATGCGACTGGAAAAAGGCTATCGCGCGTGGAAGGGCGATCTGTCTACCGATTATTCGCTGTTCGAAGGCGGGCTGGACCGGTTCGTCAAGCTGGACAAACCCCAGAATTTCCCCGGAAAGACTGCCCTTTTGGCCGAAAAGCAGCAGGGTGTGAAAAAACGGTTCGTCACCTTGGTGGTTGATGCGGGGGACGCAGATGCGCCCTATATGTCTACCCTCTGGAACCGCGATGACGTGGTGGGCGAGACCACTTCGGGGGGCTGGGGCCATCGGGTGAATGCGTCGATTGCATTGGGTATGGTCCGCGCGGATTTGGCAGAGCCGGGCACCGAACTTGAAGTGGAAATCTACGGCGAAAGGTTCAAAGCGGTGGTTCAAAAAGACGAGCCGCTCTGGGACCCGGAAAATGCGCGGATCAAAGCCTAATCCGGCGAAACCTAGGCCAGGGAAGAAGGAAACATGACGCGTCCACACATCATGAAAGGGGTGCAGCTTACCCGGCATGGCGGGCTTGAGGCAGGCGTTTGGAAGGAAAACATCCCTGTTCCGGCGACCGGTGCCACGGGAACCAGCATAATGGATAACACGCTTTTCGACGGCCCGGACCATATCCGCGAAATCGCCCGGTGCCAGAAACGGGCGGGCCAACAATCTTTTGCTGAACACCACCATGTCGATGCGCGACATCGGGCTTCCTTATGGTTTTCCCAACGGGTTTTCATCGCTTTACAAAGGGTTCTTCGGCATCACCCCGCTTGAGCTTAGAAAACAGCGCATAACACGCGCGTGAGTCCCGACGCTTCTGTCGGGTTCTGGATATTTTCTGTCACATGGCGGTGGCAGAGTATTTTGTGAAAATTCTTCTCAGGAGTCTGCAATGGTTGATCTTCCGAAAAAGGCCCGCGTGGTCATTATTGGCGGTGGTGTGATTGGATGTTCGGTCGCGTATCACCTGACAAAGCTCGGCTGGACCGATGTCGTCCTGTTGGAGCGCAAACAGTTGACCAGCGGCACCACGTGGCACGCTGCCGGGTTGATTGCGCAGTTGCGCGCAACCGCGAATATGACCCGGCTGGCAAAGTACTCCCAAGAGCTTTATGGCACGCTTGAGGAAGAAACCGGCATTGCGACAGGGTTCAGGCGGTGCGGTTCAATCACTGTTGCCCTGACCGAAGAGCGCAAGGAAGAAATCTATCGCCAGGCCGCCATGGCGCGGGCTTTTGGAGTCGAGGTTGAAGAAATCACCAACGAACGGGTGCAGGAACTTTACCCACATCTCAACCTCGAAGGGATCAAGGGCGCGGTTTACCTGCCATTGGATGGACAAGGCGATCCGGCCAATATCGCGCTGGCGCTGGCCAAGGGCGCGCGGATGCGGGGCGGTTTGGTAAAGGAACGCGTCAAGGTGACCGAGATCGTCAAACACGGTCGCAAGGTCACCGGCGTTAACTGGGTTTCGGATGATGGCGGCGAAAGCGGGCATATCTCCTGTGATATGATCGTGAACTGTGCCGGGATGTGGGGACACGAAGTGGGCCGCATGGCGGGGGTCAATGTACCGCTTCACGCCTGTGAACATTTCTATATCGTCACCGAAAACATCAACGGACTGACCCGGCTTCCGGTTTTGCGGGTACCGGATGAATATGCCTATTACAAGGAAGACGCCGGGAAAATCCTTCTGGGTGCATTTGAGCCGGACAGTAAACCCTGGGCAATGGACGGCATCCCGGAGAGTTTTGAATTTGATCAGCTACAAGAAGATTTCGACCACTTTGAACCTATCCTTGAAAAAGCCGTAGATCGTATGCCGATGTTGGCCGACGCGGGAATCCACACATTTTTCAACGGACCCGAAAGCTTTACCCCCGATGATGCCTATCACCTTGGGCTGGCACCCGAAATGGACAATGTATGGGTTGCGGCAGGTTTCAATTCGATCGGTATCCAATCGGCCGGAGGTGCCGGCATGGCGCTTGCCCATTGGATGGACACGGGCGAAAAACCCTTTGACCTTGGAGATGTGGACATCAGCCGGATGCAGCCCTTTCAGGGGAACAGGAAATACCTGTACGAGCGATCCAGGGAAACATTGGGTCTGCTTTATGCCGATCACTTCCCCTATCGACAAAAAGCCACGGCGCGAGGGGTACGGCGCACGCCATTCCATCAACACCTGCTGGATCAAGGTGCCGTCATGGGAGAGCTGGCCGGGTGGGAGCGGGCCAACTGGTTCGCGGATGAAGGTCAGGAACGGGAGTACAAATACAGCTGGAAGCGCCAGAACTGGTTCGAGAACTCGGCCCGCGAGCACAGGGCGGTACGCGAAAACGTGGGCATGTACGACATGTCGTCATTCGGCAAGATCCGGGTGGAAGGACCCGATGCCGAGACATTTCTGAACCGGGTGTGTGGTGCCAACATGTCGGTGCCCGTGGGCAAGATCGTTTATACCCAGTTCTTGAACAAGCGCGGCGGGATCGAGGCGGATGTAACCGTGACCCGTCTTTCCGAAACCGTGTACCTGGTCGTAACCCCCGCAGCGACACGATTGGCCGATGAAACCTGGTTGCGCCGCCATCTTGGAGATGCCCGTGCCGTAATCACCGACATCACAGCAGGCGAAGGGGTTTTGGCCGTGATGGGGCCAAACGCTCGCCAGCTCTTACAAGCTGTCTCGCCAGCGGACTTCAGCAACGAGACAAACCCGTTCGGCACGGCACAGGAGATCGAGCTTGGCATGGGATTGGCGCGGGTCCATCGCGTGTCTTTCGTGGGCGAATTGGGTTGGGAGGTTTACGTGTCCTCCGACATGGCCGGACATACGTTTGAAACGCTGATGGCGGCCGGGTCGGATATGGGTCTCAAACCTGGTGGAATGCACATGATGGACAGCGCCCGGATCGAAAAAGGGTTCCGCCATTTCGGGCATGACATCACCTGTGAAGATCATGTGATCGACGCCGGGCTTGGGTTTGCCGTGGACAAGACAAAAACCGATTTCATTGGATACGAAGCGGTCGAGGAGCGCCGCGCGATCGGGCCAAAAAACCGGATGGTACAATTTCTGCTCAATGACCCCGAACCGATGCTGTACCACAATGAACCGATCCTTCGTGATGGAAAAATCGTCGGCTATCTCTCCAGCGGCAGCTATGGCCATACGCTGGGTGGAGCCGTCGGGCTTGGCTATGTGCCCTGTGAGGGCGAGAAAGCCACAGAGGTTCTGGCCTCGTCCTACGAAATCGACGTCAAGGGCACCCGTGTAAAGGCGACAGCTTCGTTGAAGCCGATGTATGACCCCACCGGTGCGCGAACCAGGGTTTAACCTGACACCTGTCGGCGCGTTTGATCGCGCCGTCCCTGACCCAAAGGACGCCATTGCAATTCGGCAATCGGTGAACCAGTTTACCGGCCATGACACAGACCTTATTCACATTCGGGCACGGATATTCGGCATCTGCCCTGACAAGAGTTCTGCCCGAACACTGGACCAAAATCGGCACCTCCCGCGAGACAGCCAATATTGGCCGGATCACTGATCAGGGCGTCAAGGCGCTTGTCTGGCCCGGAGAGGATCCCGAACCAGATCTTCGGAACACCACGCATCTTTTGATTTCTGCCGCGCCGGATCAGGACGGCGACCCCGTGCTTGCCGCCTTTGGCAACCGGATCACCAGCATGATTCCGAACATCGAATGGGTCGGTTACCTGTCCACCACGGGCGTTTACGGCGACCATGGCGGAGGTTGGGTAGATGAAACAACCCCTCTGTCACCGACCACCAAAAGGGGGAAGTACCGGGTCCGGGCCGAACAGCAATGGCAGGCGCTTGGTCTGCCGCTGCACATCTTTCGGCTTGCTGGTATCTATGGCCCCGGACGTGGACCCTTTGCCAAGGTGCGGTCGGGCAAAGCGCGCAGAATAATCAAGAAAGATCAGGTGTTTTCCCGCATCCACGTTGACGATGTCGCGCAGGTTCTTCTGGCCTCGATCAACCAACCCAACCCCGGGGCGGTCTATAACCTTTGCGATGACATGGCCGCACCACCCGAAGACGTAATCGCCCATGCCGCCCGGCTTCTTGGGCTTGCCTGCCCGCCCGATGAAGATTTTGAAACCGCCGAAATGACCGCTATGGCCCGCAGTTTTTATGCGGACTCCAAGCGCGTGCGAAATGACAAGATCAAGAACGAGCTTGGCATCAAACTACTCTACCCAAGCTACCAGGATGGGTTAAAGGCCTTGTTGGATCAGGAAAAAGCTGCGTTGCCGTCTTGATCGTTGAACAGGTAAACGCCATATCTCGGCCCAAACTGACGCCTATCGCGACGAGGTGCAGGAGCGGTTGACGGACATCGAAGACAAGCTGGAACGTATTCTGGCCATTCTTACGAAACAACTGCTGCACATATTTTTGTTATGAAGGAGTTTGTTCCTTTTCTTCGAAAAAGGAACTTGGTGCCCAGGAGAGGACTCGAACCTCCACGTCCATACGGACACTAGCACCTGAAGCTAGCGCGTCTACCAATTCCGCCACCTGGGCAGGTGTCGTGAAGCAGGCGTTTAGACCCGGTCGACGGCGGTGTCAACGGGGTTTTCGGTGTTTTGTGCAACTTGACCATAACTCCTTGTTCAAACTTTCCATGCGAGATAGGAAAAAGGCAGCTATTTCTGCATTCGGAGGCCAATATGTCCAAACTTGTCACCATCTACGGCGGATCGGGATTCGTAGGGCGCTATGTTGCGCAACAAATGGCGGCCAAGGGTTGGCGCGTTCGGGTTGCTGTACGACGTCCGAACGAAGCGATGTATGTCAAACCCTATGGCACCCCGGGACAGGTTGAGCCGGTCCTGTGCAATATCCGCGATGACGCCAGCGTGGCGGCGGTGATGCAAGGCGCGGATGCAGTGGTCAACTGTGTTGGTATCCTGAATGAAATCGGCAAAAACAGCTTTGATGCAGTTCAGGTCGAAGGGGCCGAACGCATCGCCCGGACAGCCGCTGCCCAAGGGGTTTCACACATGGTGCATCTTTCGGCAATCGGGGCCGACGTCGACGCCACGAGCGAATACTCCCGGACCAAAGCCCGGGGCGAAGCCGCCGTTCTGGAGCATATGCCCAATGCGATGATCCTGCGTCCTTCGGTGATTTTTGGCAACGAAGACGGGTTTTTCAACCGGTTCGCCGGGATGTCGCGGATGGGTCCGATCCTGCCGCTGATTGGGGCCGATACCAGGTTTCAGCCGGTCTATGTCGAAGACGTAGCCCGCGCCGCGGTGATGGGTGCAACCGGCGAAGCCGAGGGTGGAATTTACGAACTTGGCGGGCCGGAAGTGGCCAGCCTTCGCGACTGGGTCGGCAAAATCCTGAAGGTTGTACACCGCCGCCGCATCGTTGTGAACCTGCCGTTTTTCGTGGCTCGTATCATGGCGTTTTTCCTGGATATGGGGCAGGCGATCACAGGTGGTTTGATCCCAAATGCCATTGTCACACGAGATCAGGTCAAGAACCTTGCGCGGGATAACGTGGTTGGGGACAACGTGAAAACGTTGGCCGATCTTGGGATTCAGCCCGCTGCGGCCGAAGCGATTATCGAGAGCTATCTGTGGCGATTCCGTCCGTCCGGCCAGTATGACGCGATCCGCGATTCTGCCAGGAACCTCAAGGTTTAACTGTAGGCAATCGCCAACAGAACAAGGCCCAGCGCGACGCGGTAGATCACATAGGGTGTAAAGCTGACCCTGCGCAACAGGCGCATCATAAGCGACAGCGCCCCAAGCGCGGCGAGGAATGCAAACACCGCCGCAATTGCCCCGTCACGGGCGACTTTCGCATCGGCATTGGCGGCGACTTCGGCCCCAAGCAAAGCGCCCGACGCAAGGATGGTGGGGATCGACATCAGCATCGCAATCTTGGCCGCGTCGTGACGGGCATAGCCCAACATGCGCCCGGCCGTGATGCAGATGCCCGAACGGGATGTTCCGGGGATCAACGCCAGCGCCTGCCACATCCCCATCTTGATCGCGTCGCCAACCCCCCAATCGGATTGGGTTTTTTCGGTCGATCCGCGTTGATCGGCCCACCACAGCAGAAAGCCGAACAAAAGCATGGTCCAGCCGATCACGGCCATAGAGCGCATCGCGTCGGACAGACCCGTAACCTTTAACACAAGGCCAAACAGAATTGCGGGGACGGTTGCGATGACCAGAAGAAAGGCAAGCCGCGATCCAGAGGTATCCACCTTGCCGGTCATCATCCGGGGAATTCCAGCAAGGCCCACTTTCACGTCAGACCAGAAGAAGATGACCACCGCGAACAATGTACCCAGATGAACCGCGACGTCGATCGCCTGACCCTGATCCTCGAGCCCTGTGAGGGCAGGAAGAAGGATAAGGTGGCCGGATGAGGACACCGGCAGAAATTCGGTGATTCCCTGGATCAAGGCGACGAGAATCAGTTGGAATATTGGCATGGGCGCGGTTCTTGTTGTGTTTTGAACAGCTATAATTCCCATATTTCAAAAGGGAAGAGGGCAAATAGGTCCGATATGGACCCAAAATTCGGTAAAAATTGCATCAACATGCCCTCAATCATCAATTTATGTCGAAAATAGGTAAACTCTTCTGACTTTTCTTCCGTGAATGCCTGTATTACACAGACGCGAACAAAAAAATATGTCGGAGATAGCGTTGTGGCCAAGCAACCGATGCTGAAATTTGTGACCATTGACCGCGATATGCCTGAAAAGCGTGACGCGACAATACGCAACAAGGATTTCAATGAAATTTACGCCGAGTACGCGGATGCCAAAGCCAAAGAGCAAGCCAGCCGGTGTAGCCAGTGCGGCGTGCCCTATTGCCAAAACCATTGCCCGCTGCACAACAACATCCCCGACTGGCTGCGCATGACCGCTACCGGACGCCTGGAAGAGGCCTATGCGATCAGCCAGGCAACCAACACCTTCCCCGAAATCTGTGGCCGCATCTGTCCGCAGGATCGGCTGTGCGAAGGCAACTGTGTCATTGAACAATCGGGCCACGGCACCGTGACCATCGGGTCGGTGGAAAAATACATCACCGACACGGCGTGGGAAAAAGGGTGGGTCAAACCGATCACCCCGATCAAAGAGCGTGCGCAATCGGTGGGCATCATCGGTGCTGGCCCCGGTGGGCTTGCCGCCGCCGACCGGCTGCGTCGGGCCGGGATTCAGGTCACGGTTTATGACCGCTATGACCGCGCCGGGGGTCTGCTGACTTATGGCATCCCGGGTTTCAAGCTGGAAAAAGACGTGGTGATGCGCCGCATCGAACAGCTTGAAAAATCCGGCGTCACGTTCAGGATGAATGTAAATGTCGGCGAAGACATCAGCTTTGACGACATCCGCGCGGCACATGATGCTGTGGTTATTGCCACGGGTGTCTACAAGACTCGCGATTTGCAAGGGCCGGGTTCGGGGGCACAGGGCATCGTGTGCGCGATTGACTATCTGACCGCGTCCAATAAACAGGACTTTGGCGACACCGTTCCCGAGATCGAAGATGGCACGTTGAACGCCAGCGGCAAGAAGGTGGTTGTCATCGGCGGCGGTGACACGGCGATGGACTGTGTCCGTACCGCGATCCGTCAGGGGGCCAGTTCGGTCAAATGTCTTTACCGTCGTGACCGCGCCAACATGCCCGGGTCGCAACGCGAGGTGCAAAACGCCGAGGAAGAGGGCGTGGTTTTCGAATGGCTAGCCGCGCCCAAAGGGTTCACCGGCGACCCGGTCAACGGGGTGATGGTGCAGAAAATGCGCCTTGGCCAACCCGATACGTCGGGCCGTCAAAGCCCCGAGGTGATCGAAGGGGCGGATTACATCGAAGGGGCCGATCTTGTGGTCAAGGCGCTGGGTTTCGAACCCGAAGACCTGCCCACCCTGTGGGATCAGCCCGAACTGCCCGTGACCCGCTGGGGCACCGTGAAGGCGACCTTTACCACCGGCGAAACCGAGATGGACGGCGTGTATGCCGTTGGTGACATCGTACGCGGTGCGTCGTTGGTTGTCTGGGCGATCAAGGACGGGCGCGACTGTGCCGACGCGATTATCGAGCGTTTGACAGCCATTAACGAAATCGCTGCCGAGTGAAAAAACAGGGGGGCGCCATTCGCGCACCGGGGCGGCACCGACATGGCATCGCCCGCGACTCCGCAGAACGTTAATGGATCAGATATACTGACCCAACAGGCGCCAAACGGGGCGCATTGAAACAAGACACCGGCCCAAGAGCCACATCCAAAAGGGGCGCATCATGACCCGGAACACGAATTATATGGCAGAGCAGGAAGCCCTGCGCGATTACATGGACCAGCACAGCCTGTACTGCAAAGAGGACGAGCATTCGTCCTGTGGTGTGGGGCTGGTTGTGGCCCAAGACGGCAAGCCCACGCGCAAGGTGGTTGAGGCCGGGATTGCCGCGCTCAAGGCGATCTGGCACCGTGGCGCGGTGGATGCGGATGGCAAGACCGGCGATGGCGCGGGTATCCATGTGCAAATCCCGGTGCCGTTCTTTTACGATCAGATCCGCCGCACCGGCCACGAACCGCGTATGAACGAACTGATCGCCGTGGGTCAGGTGTTTCTTCCGCGCACCGATTTTGGCGCACAGGAAACTTGCCGGACCATCGTGGAAACCGAAGTTCTGCGCATGGGATATTACATCTATGGCTGGCGTCATGTGCCGGTCGAGGTGGAATGCCTTGGCGAAAAGGCCAACGCCACCCGGCCCGAGATTGAGCAGATCCTGATTTCGAATTCCAGGGGTGTGGACGAGGAAACGTTCGAACGCGAGCTTTATGTCATCCGCCGCCGCATCGAAAAGGCGGCGGCCGCCGCCGGGATTGGTGAGCTGTACCTGGCGTCATTGTCTTGCCGGTCGATTATCTACAAGGGCATGATGTTGGCCGAACAGGTGGCCGAATTCTATCCCGACCTTATGGACGAACGGTTTGAATCGGCCTTTGCAATTTATCACCAGCGGTATTCCACCAACACCTTCCCGCAATGGTGGCTGGCACAACCGTTCCGCATGTTGGCGCATAACGGCGAAATCAACACGTTGAAGGGCAATTTGAACTGGATGAAAAGCCATGAAATCCGCATGGCAAGCAGTTCGTTCGGCGATTACGCCGAAGACATCAAACCCATCGTTGCGGGTGGATCGTCGGATTCGGCGGCATTGGATTCGGTGTTCGAAGTGCTGGTCCGCGCCGGGCGCAGCGCGCCGATGGCAAAAACCATGCTGGTGCCGGAAAGCTGGTCGAAACAGGCCGTGGAACTGCCCCAGGCGTGGCGCGACATGTACAGCTATTGCAACAGCGTGATGGAGCCGTGGGACGGCCCCGCCGCATTGGCCATGACCGATGGGCGCTGGGTTTGTGCCGGGCTTGACCGCAACGGGCTGCGGCCCATGCGGTATGTGGTCACCGGCGACGGGCTTGTCATCGCCGGGTCCGAAGCGGGCATGGTGCCGATCGACGAATCGTCGGTCGTGGAAAAGGGCGCGTTGGGCCCCGGTCAGATGCTGGCCGTCGATATGAAAAAGGGCGTGATTTACAACGACACCGAGATCAAGAACAAACTGTCCCGCGCCCTGCCGTTCGGCGAATGGGTGGGCAAGATCAGCGATCTGGAAGAAACACTTGCCGGGATCGAAGAGAAGCCGATCTTCTCGGGCGAAGAGCTGCGCAAACGTCAGGTTGCCGCCGGGTACACTCTGGAAGAGCTGGAGCAAATCCTGTCGCCCATGGCCGAGGATGGCAAGGAATCGCTGGCTTCGATGGGGGATGATACGCCCAGCGCGGTTCTGTCCAACAAGTACCGCCCGCTGAGCCATTTCTTCCGCCAGAACTTTAGCCAGGTCACCAACCCGCCCATCGACAGTTTGCGCGAATATAGGGTGATGAGCCTTAAAACCCGGTTCGGAAACCTCAAGAACGTGCTGGATGAGTCCAGCGCTCAGACCGAGATTTTGGTTTTGGAAAGCCCCTTTGTGGGCAATGCCCAATGGGACAAGTTGAAGGAAGAATTCAACTCGGAGCTGTCAGAAATCGACTGCACCTATCCCGCGGATGGCAGCGAAGGCGGATTGCGCGAGGCGCTGGACCGCGTGCGTGCCGAAGCCGCCGAGGCGGTTCAGTCCGGCACCGGGCACGTGATCCTGACCGATGAAGCGCAAAGCGCAGACCGGGTGCCAATTCCGATGATCCTGGCCACCAGCGCCGTGCATTCGGGTTTGACCAAAGAGGGGCTTCGCACCTTCTGTTCGCTGAATGTGCGGTCCGCCGAATGTATCGACCCGCATTATTTCGCCGTTCTGGTGGGATGTGGTGCCACTGTGGTGAACCCCTATCTGGCCGAAGATTCGCTGGCCGACCGGATCGCGCGCGGGTTGCTTGACGGATCGTTGACCGAAAACGTCGCGCGGTATCGCGAAGCCATTGATCAGGGTCTGTTGAAAATCATGGCCAAGATGGGGATTTCCGTCATCTCGTCCTATCGCGGCGGGCTGAATTTCGAGGCAGTGGGCCTTTCCCGCGCCATGTGTGCAGAATTCTTCCCCGGCATGACCAGCCGGATCAGCGGCATCGGGATCGGCGGCATTCAGCAGAAGGTCGAAGAAATCCACGCCAAGGGGTGGAAATCCGGTCAGGATGTATTGCCTGTTGGCGGCTTCTATAAATCGCGTAAATCGGGCGAAACCCATGCCTGGGGCGCACAGACCATGCATTTGATGCAGGCGGCCTGTGACCGGGCCAGCTATGAAATGTGGAAACAGTATTCGCGGGCGATGCAATCCAACCCGCCGATCCATCTGCGCGATCTTTTGGCGATCAAACCGCTGGGCAACCCTGTGCCGATTGAAGAGGTGGAAAGCATCACCGCCATCCGCAAACGGTTCGTGACCCCGGGCATGTCGCTTGGCGCGCTGTCGCCCGAAGCGCACAAAACGCTGAACGTGGCGATGAACCGGATCGGTGCGAAATCAGACAGCGGCGAAGGCGGCGAAGATCCGGCGCATTTCGTGCCTGAACCCAATGGCGACAACCCGTCGGCCAAGATCAAACAGGTCGCATCAGGCCGGTTTGGTGTGACCGCGGAATACCTGAACCAATGCGAAGAGCTTGAAATCAAGGTGGCCCAGGGTGCCAAGCCGGGCGAGGGGGGGCAGTTGCCGGGCATGAAGGTCACCGACCTGATCGCCCGCCTGCGCCATTCGACCAAGGGCGTGACATTGATCTCGCCCCCGCCGCACCACGATATCTATTCGATCGAGGATCTGGCGCAGTTGATCTATGACCTCAAACAGATCAACCCGCGCTGTAAGGTGACGGTAAAGCTGGTCGCGTCGTCCGGTGTCGGCACGATTGCCGCCGGTGTGGCCAAGGCCGAGGCCGACATCATCCTGATTTCGGGTCACAATGGCGGCACCGGGGCTTCGCCGGCCACGTCGATCAAATTCGCTGGCCTGCCCTGGGAAATGGGGCTGACCGAAGCGCATCAGGTGCTGGCGATGAACAAGTTGCGAGATCGTGTCACCCTGCGCACCGATGGCGGTTTGCGCACGGGCCGGGACATTGTCATGGCCGCAATGATGGGGGCCGAGGAATACGGCATCGGCACCGCCGCGTTGATCGCAATGGGCTGTATCATGGTGCGTCAGTGCCAGAGCAACACCTGCCCGGTTGGTGTCTGTACCCAGGACGAAGACCTGCGTGCAAAATTCACCGGGTCGGCGGATAAGGTTGTGAACCTGATCACCTTTTATGCCACCGAAGTGCGCGAAATCCTGGCCAGCATCGGGGCCCGGTCGCTGGATGATGTGATTGGCCGCGCCGATCTGTTGAGTCAGGTCAGCCGGGGTGCGGACCACCTTGATGACCTTGACCTTAACCCGCTGTTGATCACCGTCGATGGTGCCAAGGATATCGTTTACAACCGCGACAAGCCGCGCAATGCCGTGCCCGACACGCTGGATGCGGAAATCGTGCGGGATGCGCAACGGTTCCTTGAGGATGGCGAAAAGATGCAGCTTTCTTATGCGGTACAGAACACCCACCGCACCGTGGGCACCCGCGTGTCGTCACATATCGTGCGCAACTTCGGGATGCGCAACGCGTTGCAGCCCAACCACCTGACCGTCAAGCTGACCGGTTCGGCGGGGCAGGCGTTGGGCGCATTCGCGGCCCCGGGGTTGAAAATCGAGGTGTCAGGCGACGCCAACGATTATGTCGGCAAGGGTCTGTCCGGCGGCATGATCGTGGTGCGCCCCTCAATGGCGTCGCCCCTTGTGGCCAGCGAAAACACCATCATCGGCAACACCGTGCTTTACGGTGCGACCGACGGGTATCTGTTCGCCTCGGGCCGTGCGGGCGAACGATTTGCCGTGCGTAATTCAGGCGCGAAAGTGGTGATCGAAGGGTGTGGCAGCAATGGTTGTGAATACATGACCGGCGGTGTGGCCGTGATACTTGGCTCTATCGGGGCCAACTTTGGTGCGGGTATGACCGGGGGCATGGCGTATCTCTATGACCCCGAAGGCAAGGTCGCGGACATGATGAACATGGAAACGCTGGTCACATGCCCGGTTACCGTGCCCCATTGGGAACAAGAGCTGAAATCGCTGATCGAACAGCACAAAGCGGAAACCGGAAGCCGCAAGGCCGCCGAAATCCTGCAACATTGGGACATGGAGAAAGGCAATTTCGTTCAGGTCTGTCCGAAAGAAATGCTGATCCATATCCCACAACCGCTAACCCTGGAAGAGGGGGCTATTCCGGCGGAATAGAGCCTGTTTAAAGCGGTAAACCACAAGAATGACCCCGGGCCCGGCACCGGGGTCATTTGCATTTGCCTATGTTGGTGCTTTTCTATCGCCCCGGGGCGCAATATAGCTATTCCCGTGGCCAAGAAACCGAAGACACCAGCCAAGACAAGCTTTGCCGACCGCCTGTTGATGCCGGTGCGGTGGGTGCGGCGTTGGGTGTTCCGGTTGATCATCCTGATCGTTTCAACCGCCCTGGTCGTGATTACCGCCCATACCGTTTTCGCTCCGGCCAAGGCTCATTACATGCGGATCGAAGAGCGGCGGTTGGGCGAGATCGACTATTACTGGGTGCCGCTTGAAAATGTTGCGCCGATCATGGCGCGGGCTGTGGTTGCCGCTGAGGATGCCAATTTCTGTCACCACTGGGGATTTGACGTGGACGCGATCCGGCTCGCTCTGGAAGAAGGGGCGGGGCGGGGCGCGTCCACAATCAGTCAACAGGTGGTCAAGAACACCTATCTCTGGCACGGGCGCAGCTGGGCGCGAAAGGCGTTGGAGGCTGTGATGACTCCGGTGGTCGAGGCCGTGTGGACCAAGCGCCGTATCATCGAGGTTTATCTGAACATTGCGGAATTCGACGAAGGTGTGTTCGGAATCGACGCCGCCGCCCAGCATTATTTCGGCGTCTCGCCTGCAAAGCTGACCCCGGTTCAGGCAGCGCGGTTGGCGGCGATCCTGCCTGCGCCAAAATCCCGATCAGCGTCCAGACCTTCGGCCCTTGTCCGCCGACGCGCGGCTCAGATCCTTGATGGAGCGGAAACTATTCGCCGGGATGGGCGGGCCAGGTGTTTCGAGGATTGAAAAACCCGGCGCAAAAAGGCATTGATAGACAATTGATTTGCCCCAACTGAAGTCGACCCATGGCCAAACTGTTTCACGTTCCGCTGTCCCCGTTCTGCCGCAAGGTGCGGTTGAGCCTTGCCGAAAAGAAAATCGAATGCGAACTGGTCGAGGAACGGTATTGGGAACAAAGCACAGATTTCCTGCGCCGCAACCCAGCGGCCAAGGTGCCGATTTTGAAAATCGATGGGCTGACTCTCGCCGAAAGTGCCGCGATTTGCGAATACCTTGAAGAGGTGTATCCCGAAGTGTCGTTGATGCCAAAGGACCCGGAGGGGCGCTATGAAGTGCGCCGTCTTGTCGGGTGGTTCGACGACAAATTCCACAACGAAGTGACTTCCAAGCTAGTCTATGAGCGGGTCAACAAAAAGGTGATGGGGCAAGGATACCCAGACAGCAAAAACGTCAAGTTCGGCGCGCAGAAGATTAAATACCACCTCGATTACATGGCATGGCTGTTGGATCAGCGCAGGTGGCTGGCCGGGGACACGATGACGCTGGCCGATTTTGCCGCCGCTGCGCATCTTTCGGCGCTGGACTATATTTCGGATGTAGATTGGAACCGGTCCGAAGTGGTCAAGGATTGGTACGCCAAGATCAAATCCCGCCCGGCCTTCCGTAATATCCTTGCTGATCAGGTGCCCGGGTTCCCGCCGCCTGCGCATTATGCGGACCTGGATTTTTAACGCAGGCGGGGACTGGGGGCTTTGCCCCCTTGCCCCTCTGTATATTTGTCGGTCAGATGACATATGGAAAACGGGTTGAAATCTCGGCTGGTTGCGCATGCGCTTGAGGAAGGGTTCGATGCCTGCCGTATCTGTCGCCCGTGGGATGTTGGGCATGTGCCCGAAGGATTGGCCGGGTTTCTGGCGGCGGGACATCACGGACAAATGGGATGGTTGGCCGAACGGACCCATTGGCGGAGCGATCCCTCTGCGCTTTGGCCCGAAGCGCGCTCTGTGATCATGTTGGGCGAAAGCTATACGCCACAGGTTGACCCCATGGAGGTTGTGGGCAAACCCGACAGAGCCGCGATTTCGGTTTATGCGCGCAACAAGGATTATCATGACCTGGTCAAGAAACGCCTTAAACGGCTTGCCCGGTGGTTGCTTGCCGAAGCCGGGGGCGAGGTGAAGGTATTCGTGGACACTGCCCCCGTGCCGGAAAAACCGCTTGGGATGGCGGCGGGACTGGGATGGCAGGGAAAGCACACCAATCTGGTGAGCCGACAGCTCGGCTCGTGGTTCTTTATCGGATCGGTCTTTACCACGCTTGAAATCGACACTGATCCGGCGGAAATTGACCATTGTGGGTCCTGTCGTGCCTGTCTGGATGCCTGTCCCACCGACGCATTTCCCGCGCCAGGCAAGATTGATGCGCGACGGTGTATTTCCTATCTGACCATTGAACATCACGGGCCGGTGGACCCAGAGCTGCGCGCGCTTTTGGGAAACCGGATTTACGGCTGTGATGATTGCCTGTCGGCCTGCCCCTGGAACAAGTTCGCCGTCGAGGCGCGCGAAATACGGTATCACGCGCGCGATGATTTGAATGAACCGCTTTTGGAGGAACTGGTGACGTTGGACGACGCCGCGTTTCGCGCAAAATTCAGTGGGTCGCCGATCAAACGCATCGGACGGAACCGGTTCATTCGAAATGTCTTATACGCGATCGGCAATTCGGGCCGGGCGCATCTACAGGAGGCGGCGCGACCGTTGGTGGATGACGCGGACGAAACCGTTGCGGATGCCGCACGTTGGGCTGTGGAACGGCTTTCCCATGCCACAAACGGGCAAGCATAAGGGCAGGAAGAGTGCCTATTTCAAGCGAACGCGAAAGAACAGGGGACAGGCAGCATGAGTTTGCTATTGGGGGTCGATACCGGCGGAACCTATACCGATGCGGTGCTGATCCAGGATGAACGCACGGTGATCGCCAGCGCCAAGTCGTTGACCACGCGCACAGATTTGGCGCTTGGGATTGGCCGGGCCGTTGCGGCGGTTCTGGAACAATCCCGCGCGAGGCCGGACGAGATTGGGCTGGCATCGCTGTCCACCACTCTTGCCACCAACGCGCTGGTTGAAGGGCAGGGGGGACGGGTGGCATTGGTCTTTGTCGGTTTCACCGAAAAGGATATTGATCGCGCCGAGCTGCGGGACGCGTTGAAGGGCGACCCCGTTCTGTTGTTGAGCGGTGGGCATGATCACACCGGCACGGCCAAGTCCGAGCTGGATGAAGACACTCTTTGTGCGTGGTTAGAGACTGTTGATGACGTGTCCGGCTTTGCCGTAGCCAGCATTTTTTCCACCCGCAACCCGGTCCATGAAAACCGGGTAGCCGAGATTGTTCGGGCGCGCACGGGGCGGCCGGTCTCCTGCTCTCATCACCTGTCTGCGCGGCTGAACGGACCGAAACGCGCGCTCACGGCCGTTTTGAACGCCCGGCTTATCGGCATGATTGACCGTCTGATTGGACGGGCGCAGGACAAGCTTGGAGAAATTGGCATCCACGCGCCCTTGATGGTCGTACGGGGGGACGGCGCATTGATCAGCGCAGAGCTGGCGCGGCAAAAGCCCATCGAAACCATTTTGAGCGGCCCGGCCGCGTCCATCGTCGGCGCCCAATGGATGACCGGCGCGCAAGACGCGTTGGTGTCCGACATCGGGGGAACCACAACCGATGTGGCACTTTTGCGAAACGGAAGACCCAAGATTGACCCCGCCGGGGCGCGAGTGGGTCAGTTCCGCACCATGGTTGAGGCGGTCGCAATGCGAACAACCGGGCTTGGTGGTGACAGCCAGGTGCATTTCGTTAACGAAGGGCTGCAAGGTGGCCTGATCCTCGGGCCACAGAGGGTTTTGCCGGTTTCGCTGATCGCGCATGAAGCCCCGGATATTGTGATGCCCGCGCTTGAGGCGCAATCCCGTTCGCTCACGCCCGGAGAACATGACGCCAGATTTGTACGCGCCTTGCCCAGCGTGGAATGCGCGGGGTTGAGCGAGCGGGATCAACAGGTGTTGGACCGGATCGGCGACGCGCTGCACCCGGTTGGAAACATACTGCGCACCCGGATCGAAAACCAATCGCTTGCACGGCTTGTGCAACGGGGAATCGTTCAGGTGTCAGGCGTGACACCTTCGGATGCGAGCCACGTTTTGGGCACGCTTGACAGTTGGAACCGCGATGCCGCCCGGTTGGGTCTTGAAATGCTTGCGCGGCGACGTACCGGGGCGGGGAATGTGTTTGCCCGTTCCGCTGAAGACGTCGCGCAAATGATCGTGGATCAGCTTACAAAGCAAACAAGTATGGCTTTGTTAGAGACTGCTTTTGCCGAAGAGGGACAAGGTGATCCGCTTGCTTTGGCGCAGCATTATCTGATTGAACGGGGGCTGACCCGTGCGCCGGGTTTGGTAAAGGTCGAAGCCGGGCTGGCGGTGCCGGTCATCGGGCTTGGTGCCTCTGCCACGACTTATTACCCGGCGGTTGGCCAACACCTGCATTGCGAGATGGTGCTTCCGGAACATGCCGGTGTCGCCAATGCAGTCGGAGCCGTAGTTGGACGGGTGACCATCCGACACAGCGGCACCGTGACCAGCCCGTCAGAAGGCAAATACCGCGTCCATGGCGAAGATGGTCCGCAGGATTTCACATCCTCGGACGCGGCAATGGACGCATTAGAATCCCGGCTTGGGAAGTTGGCGAGGGTTGAGGCGCGGCAATCTGGTGCCGAAGGCATCCACCTGCGCGCGTCGCGCGAGGTGCGGCATAGCAAAGTTGAAACGCGGGATGTTTTCATCGAGGCCACGATCACCGTCGAAGCCTCGGGTCGCCCCGGGATTGCCCACCCCGAAGCGGAATAGGTTTCAGCGCCGGATTAAAGCGTTTCCGCATGACGTTGACTCAGCGTGATGTGGAAACGCCGCATAACATATCAGGATTGTGAGCGTTTCCAGTTCTTGCTGTGATCCAACAATACCTGGAAACGCTTTAGGATTTCGGCGTTGACGACACACCAACCTGTGCCGGGCGCAACAGGCGGTCATGCAGCATGAACCCTTCCGCCGACACCTGAATAATGTCGCCCGCGGTCGTGCCGGGAACGGGCGCTTCGAACATGGCTTCATGCACCTGCGGGTCAAAGCGGTCACCCACTTGCGGCGTCACGAGAACGATGCCGTGTTTGCCGAAAACGTTCAGCAATTCCCGCATGGTCAGCTCAATGCCCTCGATCAGGGCCGCCGAAACATTGCGTTGCTCGGGTGTTGCCGCTTCAAGCGCGCGTTTCATGTTGTCATAAACCGGAAGGATATCACGGGATAGCTTGGAGCCGCCATATTGTTCGGCCTCGCGCCGCGCCTTGTCGCCGCGTTTGCGGGCGTTTTCCGCATCCGCCAGCGCGCGCACAAATTTGTCCTTCAGCGCATCACGTTCGGCCCGAAGCTCTTCCAGCTCAAGCTCGGCGTCATCATATTCCGCCATCTCTTCTGCCCGCTCTTCCGCTTCGGCAGCCGCAATATCATCCAAAAAGTCGTCACTCTTGGGATCAGTCATTTTCTCTATTCACCTCTAGCTTCGATCGGTCAGCATCCGGCCAACCAATTGCGCCGTGTAATCAACAATCGGAACAATCCGCCCATAGTTCAGACGAGTGGGCCCAATGACCCCGACCGCTCCGACAATCTTTCGATCAGCGTTCATATAAGGAGACACAACCAAAGAGGAACCCGAAAGTGAGAAAAGTTTGTTCTCGGAACCAATAAAAATGCGCACACCTTCGCCTTCTTCGGTCAAATCGAGGAATTCGGCGATATCACGCTTGCGCTCAAGGTCGTCAAACAGGGTTCGGATGCGGTCCAGCCCTTCTTCTTCCTCGGTGCCCAAAAGATTCGAGCGCCCGCGCACGATCAGCCGCTCGTGGGATTCGCCTTCATCCTGCCACACGGCAAGCCCGCTCTCAACGAGATCGCGGGCAAGTTGGTCAATCTCCTGTCGTCGGGCGTCGATCTCAGTGCGGATCAGCGTATTGAATTCCGACAGGGTGCGCCCTGCGATCAGGGCATTCAGGAAATTCGCGGCCTCGCGCATGGAACTGGGCGTTTGCCCGGGGGGCGGGGTAAAGATCCGGTTTTCTACATGGCCATCAGCAAAAACCAGCACGACCAGCGCACGATCCTGGCCCAGCGACACAAACTCGACATGGCGGATTGCCGCCTCGTGTTTGGGGGCAAGCACCAGGGAGGCACCCTGGGTCACACCAGACAGGGCCGAACCCACACGATCAAGGATTGTGCTGACATCATTGGAATTGTTGCCCAGCGTTTCGTCAATCTTGCGGCGGTCGTCCTGTTGCAGATCACCAACCTCAAGCAACCCGTCAACAAACATTCGCAAGCCCTGTTGGGTGGGAACGCGCCCCGCGCTGACATGAGGAGAATCCAGCAGACCAAGGAATTCAAGGTCCTGCATCACATTACGGATGGTCGCTGCCGACACCTTTTCCGACAGGGTCCGGGTCAAAGTGCGTGATCCCACGGGATCGCCGGTGTCAAGATAGCTTTCCACCACACGGCGAAACACTTCGCGCGAACGGTCGTTCATCTGTTCCAGTATCTTGGCGCTGTCGGTCATTCACCACATCCCTCGCTTGGAACCATATAAAAACCCGCATGAACAAAGGTCAATCGGGGTTGCGTTCAAGGGCGCGCGACCTGTATCTCCGAAACAAATTGCATGAGGGATTACAATGCGACCTTCCGGAAGAGAATTAGGCCAGATGCGCGAAGTTTCAATCGAAACGGGCGTCACGAAACATGCCGAAGGATCTTGCATGATCCGTGTAGGCGACACCCATGTGTTGTGCACAGCAACCGTCGAAAGCCGCGTACCGCCGTTTATCAAAGGCTCGGGCCTTGGCTGGGTCACCGCGGAATACGGCATGTTGCCCCGTTCGACCACAACACGGATGCGGCGCGAAGCGTCGGCGGGCAAGCAGGGCGGGCGGACCGTGGAAATTCAACGGCTGATCGGGCGGTCCCTGCGCGCCGGGGTTGACCGGGTGGCGTTGGGTGAGCGTCAGATCACCGTCGATTGCGATGTGATCCAGGCGGATGGCGGCACCCGCTGTGCCGCGATCACCGGGGGTTGGGTTGCGCTGCGTCTTGCCGTCAACAAGCTTATGAAAACCGGGGAAGTTGTCACCGACCCGTTGATTGATCCGGTTGCTGCCGTGTCCTGTGGGATTTATGCCGGGCAACCCGTTCTGGATCTGGATTACCCGGAAGACAGCGAAGCCGGTGTGGATGGCAATTTCATCATGACCGGGTCGGGCCGTTTGATCGAGGTTCAAATGAGCGCCGAGGGCTCCACCTTTTCCCGCGCACAGATGGACCAGCTGATGGATCTTGCCGAAAAGGGCGTTGGCGAATTGGCAAAAATGCAAAAGGCGGCCTGTGGTGCGTAAATTCGACGGAACCGAATTGGTGATCGCGTCGCATAACGCGGGCAAGCTTCGCGAAATCGCGGCGTTGCTGGCGCCTTTCGGGGTCAAGGTAAGCTCGGCCGGCGATCACGATTTGGAAGAACCGGAAGAAACCGAAGACACCTTTGCAGGCAATGCCCGGATCAAGGCCCATCTCGCAGCCAAGGCCACGGGATTGCCCGCGCTGTCCGATGACAGCGGCATAACGGTTGAAGCATTAGATGGCGCGCCGGGCGTTTACACAGCCGACTGGGCCGAAACGCCGAATGGGCGTGATTTTCCCATGGCGATGGAAAAGGTCTGGCGTTTGCTGGAAGAAAGAAACGCCGCCATACCGCGCAACGCCGCGTTTAACTGTACGCTGTGCCTGGCATGGCCCGATGGCCATGACGAGGTTTTTGCCGGGATCGTCCGGGGGCAGGTGGTCTGGCCCATGCGCGGCGAAAATGGATTCGGATTTGACCCGGTGTTTTTGCCCGATGGCGAAACCGAAACTTTCGGCGAAATGGACCCTGCCAAAAAACATGGCATGAGCCACCGCGCGGACGCGTTCCGACAACTTGTGCAGGGTTGTTTTGCCTGAGGACTGGGAGCAGGGAGGCTTTGGCCTCTACCTCCATTGGCCGTTTTGTGCCGCCAAATGCCCGTATTGCGATTTCAACAGCCATGTTTCCGCCAATATCGACGAATCCCGGTGGGTTAGAGCCTATTTGGATGAAATTGACCGCTATGCAGACATGGTGCCGGAGCGCGTGGTTCAATCGATATATTTCGGGGGCGGCACACCCAGCTTAATGGCCGCTTCTACCGTCGGTGCAATTATTGACCGTATTCAGGCGCGCTGGCCCATGGCCAATGATCCCGAAATCACGCTGGAAGCAAATCCAACGTCGATAGAAGCGGACCGGTTTCGCGGATACCGGTCTGCTGGTGTCAATCGGGTCTCCATGGGGTTTCAGGCGCTCAATGACGCGGATCTCAAGGCGTTGGGGCGTATGCACAGCGTCGCCGAAAGTCTGGCTGCGTTCGAGATCGCCCAAAACACGTTTGAGCGAGTCAGTTTTGACCTGATCTATGCCCGCCAAAACCAAAGCCTTGAGGCTTGGGAAACGGAACTACGCCGCGCCGTCGATTTCGCCGCTGATCACCTGTCGCTCTATCAACTGACGATTGAACAGGGCACGGCCTTTGGGGATCGCTATAATGCTGGTCGCTTGCGGGGTCTGCCCGATGACGATCTGTCTGCAGACATGTACGAACTGACCCAATCCATTTGCGAAGACGCTGGTTTTTATGCCTATGAAGTGTCTAACCATGCCAAATATGGCCAAGAGTCCCGCCACAACATGATTTACTGGCGTTACGGCGACTACGTGGGGATTGGCCCCGGAGCCCATGGGCGGCTTACGGTAGATAGGCAAAGATTTGCGACCGAAACGCCGCTCGCACCAGGAAGTTGGCTCGCCACGGCTGGTTCACCAAAGGCCGAGAGCCGCCGACATCCGTTGACGGGGCTGGAACAGGCAGAAGAATACCTGATGATGGGCCTGCGACTTGTTGATGGGATTAACCTTCGCCGCTACGCCGATCTGACGGGTGCGCCACTTGATCAGGCGACACTTCTCCGGCTGGAGTCTTACGGTTTGGTAACGCGAGGCTGCGACACTCTTTCAGTAACACCTTCCGGCCGCATGGTGTTGAATGGGGTGCTGAAAGAGCTTTTGACAGGTTAGATCATGCGTATCATGTGGGCGATATTGGGGTTGTTAAGTGTGGCTTTGGGGGCCATCGGCATTTTATTACCTCTGTTGCCCACTGTGCCCTTCATGCTTTTGGCCGCATTTTGCTTTTCCAGATCTTCGGAAAGGCTTCATCATTGGTTGATTTCACATCCCACTTTCGGTCCACCCATTGAAGACTGGCAATCCAAGGGTACGATTGCGCCAAAGGTCAAACGAATCTCAACCCTTTCAGTCGGAGTCGTGTTTGTCGTATCCGTGATCCTTGGCGTGAAAACCACGGTAATTATTATTCAAGCCGTAGTTCTCTCGCTGGTTCTTATCTTTATCTGGTCGCGGCCTAACTTCTAGTCAGGATCCGGCACAGATCATCAAGTTCGTCGAGCGACGTATATTTGATCACAACTTGCCCGGATTCTTGGCCCATGTTGTGGTTAACGTGAACCTTCATACCAAGGTTAGCGGAAAGATCCCCTTCGAGAGCAATCGTATCTGCGTCTTTTTCCACCTTGGGTGCCGTTTTCGCCGTCGGCTTTGCGACCTTGCCAGACGCTTGTTTCACCAAACGTTCGGTTTCTCGCACAGACAGGCCTTTGCTCACCACTTGTTTAGCCAATGCAACCGGTTCTTCTGCGGTAATCAGAGCACGAGCGTGGCCTGCGCTTAGCTTATCTGACTCCAGAAGTTTCTGAACCTCTTCCGGAAGTGTCAGAAGGCGCATCTGATTGGCGATATGAGACCGACTTTTACCAAGCGCCTGCGCCAGCTTTTCCTGAGTGTGCCCAAATTTTTCGATTAACTGACGGTATCCAACCGCTTCCTCGACCGGATTCAAATCCGCGCGTTGAATATTTTCGATGATGGCGATCTCAAGAACCTCAAGATCATCAAATTCGCGAATGATTACAGGAACTTCGTGGAGCTGTGCCAGCTGTGCGGCGCGCCACCGGCGTTCTCCGGCCACGATTTGGTATTTGCCGGAATCCTTGGGGTCCACACGCACAATCAACGGCTGAATGATCCCCTTCTCTCGGATCGAGCTGGTCAGGTCGTCGAGTTTTTCCTTGTCAAAACTCCGCCGCGGCTGATCCGGGTTGGGATGAACCAATTCGATTGCCAGCACTTTATCCGAAGAAGACGCACCCGATTCGGCGGTCCGCGTCGTCGTCTCTGGGTTTACATCAGCCATCAATGCGGAAAGCCCGCGACCCAACCCTCGTTTCTTTTCTGCCATGGTTTTCCCCTATTCTTATTGCGCCGCAACGCCCGTTTGATTGCTCACCAGTTCAGACGCCAGATCACGATACGCTTCGGCACCCTTCGAATGCGGCTCATACTCGATAACCGGCATGGAAAAAGACGGTGCCTCACTTACTCTGACATTCCGCGGGATAATTGTTTTGAAGACAAGATCGCCCAAATTATCTCGCGCGTCCCGCTCTACTTGCTGAGACAATCGGTTGCGCCCATCATACATGGTCAAAACGATACCTTCGATCCTGAGATCAGGGTTAGCGGTTTGCCGAATTTCGCGAATGGTCAACATAAGTTGTGACAACCCTTCCAACGCGAAAAACTCACTTTGTAGCGGGACTAGCACCGAATTAGCCGCAACCATGGCATTCACTGTCAACAGGTTCAGCGACGGTGGGCAATCAATCAGCACAAAGTCAAAGGCAAAAACGCCCATCGCCGCCTGACGCAACGCATCATGCAAAAGGAACGAGCGTTTTTCATTGGAAATCAGCTCGATATCTGCCGAGCTCAGATCCACCGTCGCTGGTATAATCTTGAGGTTCTGCGACTCGGTGTCCTGAATCACATGATCAAGATCCACCTCACCAATCAATAGATCGTATGTGGTGAATTCGCGATCCTCCAATTCGACCCCAAGCCCGGTTGATGCGTTGCCTTGGGGATCAAGATCAACGATCAGGACACGTAAACCCGCCTCGGCTAGGGCTGCCCCAAGGTTGATTGTGGTTGTTGTTTTACCAACTCCGCCCTTTTGATTAGCGATAGCAACGATTTTTGGGCCCTTGGGCCGTGTTGGGTCAGACACGTTTCAAATCCTTAATTCGCAAGATGACCGATTCAGAATCAGTGTTGCTTGGCACTGCTTCGAAATCAAATTCCCAGTTTTCTCGCGCTGTTTCCACCTCGGATTTCCAATTTCTACCTTTTGGAAACAGGGCGAGGCCATCTTGCCGCATATGACGGGCCGCAAACGCGCACAAATTGCCCAACTCGGACAATGCCCTTGCCGAGACAATATCCGCATTTAAGGAAGCAAGACTCTCAATACGCTTAGAGTAGACTGTTGCGTTCGCACCTGTTTCCCTTATCACCGTGCGCAAAAACGCGCATTTTCGTTGATCACTTTCCACAAGGTTGATTTTGGTCGTGCTATTCAGCCCGGATGCAAGTATTGCAACGACCAAACCTGGAAAACCGCCGCCACTCCCAAGATCAGCCCAGGACGCGAAAGCGCGATCAGCGGCCTGAAAAACTTGAACGGAATCAAGGATATGCCTTTCCCACACATCGTCAATTGTAGACTTGGCGACAAGATTTATCTTTGGATTCCACTTGCGTAGCAAAGTGGCATAGATTTCCAGCCGCTCCATTGTTTCACGTGAAACATTTGGTATGTCGAAAGCTGTCATGCCGAGCGGTCTCTACGAAGTTGTTGACGGAGTTTTGCCAGCACAAGTGCAAGCGCAGCAGGTGTCATGCCGTCTATCCTGGACGCGTGAGAAAGATTGGCCGGACGAGTGGTTTGAAGCTTGGTCTTAAGCTCATTCGACAGCCCTTCGATTGTGGAATAGTCGAATTCAGCAGGGATCGCCTGAGATTCATCCCGCCTTAATGCCTCAATATCTCGTTGCTGCCGTTCGATATAAGTCGCATAAAGCGCATCTTTCTCTAACTGCGCTGCTATCTCCGGTTCGACAGAGGCGAGACGGCTATCAAGAATCAGCAAATCCATAAACGAAACGTCCGGAAATGCGAGTATCTTTAGACCATTCCGGCGATTTCCATCTTGATTGACCTTAATACCTGCGGCTTTCAGCTGAGTAGGTGACCAGTCCTGCTCTTCAAGTAACCCCTTGACCTTGGCTATCTTTTCCATCTTTTCTTTAAAGATCACTTGGCGGGTACTTCCGACGCAACCAATGTGAATTGCTTTCTCCGTCAGTCTCTGATCCGCATTGTCCGCCCGAAGAGACAAACGGAATTCCGCCCGTGACGTGAACATACGGTAGGGTTCGCTTACCCCTCGCGTGATCAGATCATCAACCATGACACCAATATAACTATCAGAGCGACCAAAGGTAACCGGATCGGCACCCAAGGCAGCCCTCGCAGCGTTCAAACCAGTGACAATCCCCTGCGCCGCGGCCTCTTCGTATCCCGTCGTGCCATTGATCTGACCCGCGAAATAGAGGCCAGAGATACCTTTGACCATCAAAGTGGGATCAAGAGACCGCGGGTCAAAATAATCATATTCGATGGCATAGCCCGGTTGCAGAATACGAGTGTCCTCCAATCCCACGATGGAACGAATATAATCTTCCTGTACACTTTCGGGCAATGATGTGGAAATTCCGTTCGGATAGATTGTGTTAGTATCCAAACCTTCAGGTTCAAGGAATATTTGATGAGACGTCTTGTCGGCAAACCGGATGATCTTATCCTCGATAGACGGACAATAGCGTGGACCAACTCCATCAATATACCCACCATACATCGCCGACCGTTCTAGGTTTTTTCGAATGATCTCATGGGTTTCTTCATTGGTGTGAGTGATACCACAGGAAATCTGACGCGCAGATGGGCCTTTGGATAGAAACGAAAACATCACGGGATCATCGTCACCGGGCTGAGAATCCAACATGTCCCATTTGATCGTCTTTCCGTCCAAACGCGGTGGTGTACCCGTTTTCAAGCGACCAGTGGGTAAATCGAAACTGCCAAGTCTTTCAGCAAGCTTGATGGAAGGACGGTCTCCGATCCGTCCTCCTGGACGAGACATGTCGCCAATATGAATTACGCCGCGCAAGAAAGTGCCCGCGGTAAGAATGACAGCTTTCGAGCGAATCTCGCTCCCATCTGCCAGAACCACGCCGATAACCCGGTCATTTTCCATCAGAAAATCCGTCGTCTCTCCGACGATAATATCCAAGTGTTGTTGATCCAATGTCTCGCGCAGCATCTCACGCTGATAGATTTTGCGATCTGCTTGCGCACGCGGTCCTTGAACGGCCGGACCTTTGCGTCGATTCAACATCCGAAATTGAATTCCTGCTCGATCCGCAATACGCCCCATAACGCCATCGAAAGCGTCTATTTCCCGAACTAAGTGACCTTTTCCAAGCCCTCCAATCGCCGGATTACAGGACATGACGCCAATATCTTCTTTTCGCAAAGTGACAAGAGCTGTGGCCGCACCAATTCGCGCACTCGCATGTGCCGCTTCTGTCCCGGCGTGACCACCGCCGATTACCACCACATCATAGTCAAAATGTTTCACGTGAAACACTCCTCACTTGCCAATACAGAAGCTAGAGAAAATTTCATCCAGCAAATTTTCAACATCAATACGTCCAACCAAAGCATCCAGAGACCGGATTGCAATTCTAAGCTCTTCTGCTGCCAAATCAGTATATTCGGACCCAAGATTCAGAAGCCCATGCACCTGACGCAATGCCTCTTCACCGCGCACCATCGCAAGACGATGCCGTTCTCGCGTCGCCAGACCGGCACCAGCCACACGGGATGATAGCACGGTTTTTATACGCTGAACCAATTCGTCTACACCGGCACCAGTAACACCCGAAACTGCACCTGTTGTCTGTCCTGTCAAATCGGCCTTGGCTCCAACAACAATATCACCTTCAACCACCTGGATATCCGGCAAATTATTGTCATCAGTCAGAAAAATCCGAAGATCCGCACCCTCAGACCGTCGCCGTGCATGGGATATGCCGATGCTTTCAATAGCATCTTCTGTTTCTCGAATTCCCGCGGTATCAAGCACCGTAACCGGTAATCCATCAAGGTCCATACGAACTTCGATCACGTCCCGCGTGGTGCCGGCGTGTTCGGATGTAATTGCCGCCTCTCGCCCGGCCAGAAGGTTCAACAAAGTGGATTTCCCAACATTAGGTGCGCCGACGATTGCAACCTCAAATCCGCTACGGATACGTTCGGCAACAAAGCTGCCTTGAATCTCGTTCGCAAGTTCGGTTTCTACATCGCTGATAAGGCTTCGCACTTCGGGAAATACATCAACCGGGACATCTTCGTCGACGAAATCTATCGTTGCCTCAAGCAAGGACGCAGCCCGGATCAATTTGCTGCGCCAACCGCTGGCCTTTTTTCCCAGATCACCCGCGAGGATACGCAGCGCCTGTCGTCGTTGAGTTTCGGTCTCAGCATCAATCAGGTCGGCAAGCCCTTCAACCTGGGCCAAATCCAAACGACCATTTTCAAGCGCGCGCCGGGTAAAGCCGCCCGGCTCTGCGGGGCGTAAACCCGGCAACTCGGACAATCGGCGCAACACCGCCGCGACAACCGCTGTAGACCCATGCAGTTGAAACTCTACGACGGGTTCACCCGTAAAGCTGGCTTTATCTTCGAATACCAGAACAAGGGCTTCATCAAGACGAACACCGGCCCCGTCCCGCAAAACCCGCAGCGCGGCACGGCGTGGCGCGGGCAGGTCACCGCAAAGAGACACCGCCGCAGAAAAAGCATCGTCGCCCGATACCCGGATGACGGCAACACCTGCTTTACCACTGGCTGTGGCCTGTGCGAAAATCGTATCCATTATGTTTAACCTGTTGAATTACAACAGTTTTTAGCCATTCATCGAGTCGAAGAATTCCGAGTTTGTCTTGGTTTGCTTCAGCTTGGACAACAGGAATTCGATGGCATCGGTCGTCCCCATCGGGTTGAGGATTCGACGCAGGACGAAGGTTTTCTGCAAATCGCGCGGATCCACCAACAAGTCTTCTTTCCGGGTGCCGGATTTGAGGATGTCCATAGCCGGATAAACCCGTTTATCCGCCACCTTGCGGTCCAGAACGATTTCGCTGTTACCTGTGCCTTTGAATTCTTCAAAGATCACTTCATCCATGCGGCTACCCGTGTCGATCAGGGCGGTCGCAATAATGGTCAGTGATCCGCCTTCTTCGATGTTACGCGCGGCACCAAAGAAGCGCTTGGGGCGCTGCAGGGCGTTGGCATCCACACCACCAGTCAAGACCTTACCAGAGGACGGCACAACGGTGTTGAAGGCGCGTCCAAGGCGCGTGATCGAATCCAGCAGGATGACCACGTCACGTTTGTGCTCTACCAGACGCTTGGCCTTTTCGATCACCATATCCGAAACGGCAACGTGACGGGTTGCGGGTTCATCAAAGGTCGAGGACACAACCTCGCCTTTAACGGACCGCTGCATATCCGTCACCTCTTCGGGGCGTTCATCGATCAACAGAACGATCAGATAACATTCAGGATGGTTCGCTTCGATAGAGTGGGCGATATTTTGCAGCAGAACCGTTTTACCGGTTCGCGGAGGTGCCACGATCAGCGACCGCTGGCCCTTGCCAATCGGAGAAACAAGGTCGATGATCCGGGCCGAACGATCCTTGATTGTGGGATCTTCGATTTCCATCTTCAGACGTTCATCGGGGTAAAGCGGAGTCAGGTTGTCAAACGCGATCTTATGACGCGCTTTTTCCGGGTCTTCAAAATTGATCCGGGCGACATTAGTCAGCACAAAATAGCGCTCGCTATCTTCGGGCGCTTTCATTTCACCTTCGATGGTGTCGCCAGTTCGTAGCGAAAACTTGCGGATGGTTTCGGGCGAAACATAGATGTCGTCAGGGCCGGGAAGATAGTTCGCCTCGGGCGAGCGCAGGAAGCCGAACCCGTCTTGCAGCACTTCCAACACGCCATCGCCGGAAATCATCCATTCTTCGTCAGCGCGTTCCTTGAGGATCGAGAACATGATCTCGCCCTTGCGCATGGTCGAGGCGTTTTCAATCTCAAGCTCCTCGGCCATGGCGACCAGGTCTTTGGGGCTTTTGGCCTTCAATTCGGCAAGGGTAAGGCGTTCGGTGCTCATCATACACTCCTGACACAGCCGAAAACGGATCGGCATATTATCGGTTCAAATTCGGGAATCCCTTGGGTGCCCGGACGGGCAGGGTCAACATGTTAGATAGGCGCTGTGCCCGGACGAGTCAACGTGCTGCGGGAACGCTTTAGAATTTCAGAACCACGGATAGGACAATCATGATCATCAGAAGTGTCGGGACTTCGTTCATCATTCGGAATTGGCGACCGGTCAGCGTATTACGACCGCCCGTAAAATCCTTGCGTCGTTGTCCCAGCCACATATGAAACCATGTCATGGCAATCACCGAGCCACCCTTGGTATAAGGCCAGACCGCGTTCCAATCGACAATGCCGGGCGTTGCCACAAGGCACAGACCCGCAATCCATGTTGCGATCATGGCCGGGTTCATGATCATCTTCAAAAGCTTGAATTCCATGATCTGGAATATCGCATCCTTTTCATCGCCTATTTCTGATTGTTCGACGTGATAAACAAACAGGCGAGGTAGATAGAAAAGGCCGGCCATCCAAGACAGGACAGCCATGATATGAAAGGCAAGAATCCATTCATATAGGATTGCCAGAAGATCGCCCATGTCTGTTCTCCACCAAGCTTGGCCTGTCAGGCTGGCAATAATAATAAATAAGAAAAGAAGAAAGGATGATGTTTTTGTAGGGGAACCCAAAACCCGTGGATTATAGAGTTGTCCACCGGAACATAAAGTGGACTCGGGAAGATGGGAAAACACTCCTGATAAACCAGTGCGCTTGAGTTTGTTTCTGGTAAGTATATGAAAAACAGTCAAATAAATTGGTAAAGGCGTTTTGGAAGCTGTGGATTATTCGGGGGTATCGCGTGGATAAGCCGATTAGGTTTGTTAGCGCGACTTATCCCCGTCCACCGGGGAGAAAACAGGGAGGATTCACCCGAAAAAGCGCCAATTGTCCCACGACGCCACGGCCCCTTGGATATTCCACCAAACATTCGTTAAGAATTCTATAACTGTTCCACTGGGTTATCCACATGACACATCCTATCATCCTTGCTTCCGGCTCTGAAATCCGGTCCCGGCTGCTTAGAAATGCGGGCGTATCCTTTTCGGTTGAACTGCCCCGCGTGGATGAAGACACGATCAAGAACAGTCTTTTGGCCGAAGGTGAAACGCCGCGCGATATTGCTGATGCGCTGGCCGAGGCCAAGGCGATGAAAATCTCGCGCCGTCATCCACATGCGCTTGTTATTGGTTGTGATCAAGTGTTGGATCATCAGGGCGCGTTGTTGTCCAAACCAAGCAACATTGATGACGCGCGGACCCAATTGAAATCCCTTCGATCCGAGCGCCATTCGCTGTTATCTGCTGCCGTGATCTGTTGCGAAGGTCGCCCGGTCTGGCGTCATGTCGGGCAGGTTCGGTTGCTGATGCGGGAATTTTCCGACGTCTATCTTGAGGATTATCTTGCCCGGAATTTCGATAGTATCCGCCATTCGGTTGGTGGGTATAAGTTGGAAGAAGAGGGTATCCGCTTGTTTTCCCGTGTCGAAGGCGATTATTTCTGTGTTTTGGGTTTACCGTTGTTGGAACTGTTGTCTCACTTAGCATCGATCGGAGAGCTGGACGCATGACACATGCAAAAATCCCCTTGGCCGGGGTCATTGGATCGCCCGTCGCACATTCCCGGTCACCCAAGCTGCATTCCCATTGGCTCAGGTCCTATGGGTTAAAAGGGCATTACATACCTATGGATGTGTCTTCGGAAAACCTGCCTGAAGTTTTGAAAACGCTGCCCAAGATGGGATTTGTCGGGGTTAACATCACGGTGCCTCACAAAGAGCTCGCTCTTGAACTGGCTGATCTGATCACTGATCGTGCAACTTTGATCGGGGCCGCGAATACGTTGATTTTCCGCAAGGACGGCAAGATTCATGCCGATAATACCGATGGCTATGGGTTTATCGAGAACCTACGCCAGAACGCACCGGGATGGAAACCAAAGGCCGGGCCGGCGGCGGTGTTGGGCGCGGGTGGCGCGGCGCGGGCTGTGGTTGCCTCTTTGCTGGATGTGGGAGTGCCCGAAGTGATGATCGCCAACCGTACCCGTGTACGCGCGGACAAGTTGCAGGATGATTTTGGCAAACGTGTCCGGGTGGTCGATTGGGTCAAGGCCGGGAACATGTTGGAAGATGCCGACACGGTGGTGAACACCACGTCTTTGGGCATGATCGGCAAACCCGAACTTCGCGTTCCCCTGGACGGGTTAAAGAAAAACGCGGTGGTCACCGACCTTGTTTACGAGCCGCTCAAAACGCGCTTGTTGGTTACGGCGGAAGAGATGGGATGTATCACCGTTGACGGGTTGGGTATGTTGTTACATCAGGCGGTGCCGGCCTTTGAGCGTTGGTTTGGACAGCGGCCCGAAGTGGATGCCGCAACCCGCGCGGCGGCGCTACGATGAAGCGGTTTTTGCTTGGTCTTACCGGCTCTATCGGGATGGGGAAATCCTCCACTGCGCGGCTGTTTGCCGATGCGGGCTGTGCCGTTTGGGATGCCGATGCGGCGGTGCATCGGCTTTATTCCAAGGGCGGCGCGGCGGTTGGCCCCATGGGAGAGGCCTTTCCTGAGGCGATTGACGACGGATCGGTTTCGCGTGCCGCCCTGAAACAGATCATCGGTCAGGATCCAAACGCATTGAAGCAAATCGAGCAGATCGTACATCCGCTTGTGGCGATGGACCGACGCGCGTTTTTCCAAGATGCGACGGCCGATATTCTGGTCTTTGATATTCCCTTGTTGTTCGAAGGCGGCGGGGATGGCGCGATGGATGCGGTGGCGGTGGTTTCCATTGACCCGGAAACTCAGCGCGAGCGAGTCATGGCGCGCGGCACCATGACCGAAGCGCAATTTGAAACCATTCTGGCCAAACAGGTGCCGGATGCGGAAAAACGGGCCAGAGCCGACTATCTGATCATCACGGATACAGAAGAACATGCCCGCGATCAGGTGAACGCGGTGATTGCGGATATCAAGGGAAAGCTGAACCATGCGTGAAATCGTTCTTGATACCGAAACCACGGGATTTGATCCGTTTTCCGGGGATCGTATCGTTGAAATCGGCGCGGTGGAATTGTTGAACCACGTCCCCACCGGCAACACTTATCACCAGTATATCAACCCTGAACGGTCCATGCCGCAAGAGGCGTTCGAGGTGCACGGGCTGGGCGATGATTTTCTTCGGGATCAACCCGTGTTTGCCAAAGTGGGACAGGCGTTTCTGGATTTCATTGGTGATGCCAAGCTGATTATTCACAACGCCAGTTTTGACATGAAATTCCTGAACGCCGAGCTGGGATGGATGAAACTTCCCAAGATTCCGATGGAACAGGCGATTGACACGCTGGACATGGCGCGCAAGAAGTTTCCGGGGTCGCCGGCCACGTTGGATGCGCTGTGCAGACGGTTCAATATCGACAATTCGGCACGGACGCTTCACGGGGCGTTGCTTGACAGCGAAATTCTGGCTGAAGTTTATCTTGAGTTGATCGGGGGACGACAGCCAGACTTTGCCTTGGGGCTTGCCGTGCAAACCGGCGGGGTTGTTGCGGAAAGATCGTGGAGGCCAACCAAACGGCCGAACCCTCTTCCGTCGCGGATTTCAGAAGAAGAAGCCGCCGCCCATACCACATTTATCGAGGATATGGGCGACGGCGCGCTTTGGAAAAAACTGTCGTAAAAGATTACGACTGGGCCTGAGCTTCGGCCTGACGGCGGGCGAGTTCCGAACGATACAGAGCCATGAAGTCGATGTTTTCAAGGTTCAGCGGCGGGAAGCCACCGTCGCGGGTCACATCCGACACGATGCGACGCAGGAACGGGAACAACAGGCGCGGGCATTCGATCAGAAGGAAGGCGTGCATCTGCTCTTCTGGCACGCCCTGAATGAAGAACACGCCGACATATTCGACTTCGAGCAGGAACAGCTTGGTGGATTCGTCTTCTTTATCCTGCGAGGTGATAACAAGTTTGATCGACACGTCATATTGGTCTTCGACTTCGCGTTTGCGCGCATCCAGATTCACCTGGACCTGAACGTCCGGGTGTACCTCTTTGTCTGACCCTTTCTGGGCCAGCACGTTTTCGAAAGAAAGATCGCGAACAAATTGGTTCAGGACGTTCATTTGAATTTGCGGTACGTCGGCGGCGGCGCCATTTTCGGTTTCGGCCATTTCAAATCTCCCATGGAAATGTTGTATCGGAATTGACTTAGCAGGGGATGGCGCGGGCCTCAATGCCCCGTGTTCAGGCATGCGTTAATGCCTGGTCCATTCCGAAGGTTCGTGGGTGGCACGTTTGGACGAGTCGACCTCGGTAAACTCTCCGTCGATCACTTCGTTTTCCGCCCATCGCTGCGGATGCGGCCGTGCGCCGACCGAGAAGCTTTGAACCTTGACCCGTTTGCGAATCCAGTGAAACACAGCCGACCGGATGCCGGGCACGAGCAGGGAAAAACCAACAGCGTCGGTAAAAAACCCAGGGGTTAGAAGCAACGCGCCGGAGAACAGGATCATCGCCCCATGGGCCAGCGGTTCGGTGGGATCACGCAATTCGCCAAACGAGCGTTGCAGATTCCCCATGGCCATCAAACCCTGGGTCCGCACCAGCCATGTGCCCAGAACCGCAGTCAAAACAACGATCAAAAGCGTGTAGCCAAGCCCGATTGCCCCGCCGATTTGGATAAACAGCGCGATTTCGATCAAGGGAATCGCCAGAAATGCCACAAATAGCCACATATTTTGCATTCTCCTTACATGTGTCGGCGCAGTAGACTTGACCGCGCCTGTCACTTACATAAGTGCTGCCTAGGGGTGTTACTATGCCCCATCATGAAATCGAGGTTCAAATGAATTCACCCATCCTTCAGCTTTTGGTTCTTGCCGGGATCGCCGTGTTTCTGATTTTGCGGCTGAAAAGCGTGCTTGGAACGCGGGATGGATTCGAGGCACCCCCGACGCCGCGCCAGATCGACAATAGCCGCCGCCCTGAATTCGAAGTGATCGAAGGCGGGCCGGATCATGACATTACAGACCATGTCGAGGAAGACAGCGACGCCGCCCGCGCGCTTGCCGCGATGAAACGGGTTGAGCCGTCGTTTTCCGTCAGCGAGTTCCTGCAAGGCGCACGCGGGGCTTATGAAATGATCCTGATGGGGTTTGAGCGCGGTGATCTGGCTAGCATCAAGGATTTTCTGAACGAAGAGGTCTATGAAACCTTTGCCAGCGTTGTATCTTCGCGTGAAGAACAGGGGCTGACCATTGAGGCCGAATTCATTGGTGTACGCGAGCTTGCCCTGCATGGTGCAAATTTCGACGAGGAGACCAGTACCGCCGAGGTCACAGTGAAGTTCATCGGAGAGTTGACCAGTGTCGTGCGCGACAACGCGGGTGAAATTGTTGAAGGTGAGGAAGGCAAGGTCAAGCGTCAGAAAGACGTTTGGACGTTCGAGCGCGAGATGGGCACGAACGACCCGAACTGGCGGCTTGTTGCTACGGGCGAATGATCAGAACGGTCTGGGCGGCCATATGTGCGGGGCTTTTGATGGCTGGCAATGCAGGTGCGTCGTCCGAGACCGAATACACCATTCTCAAATTCGAGGAACTGGACGGGTGGGCCAAGGATGATCATCAGGCCGCGTTGTCCGTATTCCTGAACACCTGTCGCGATATGAAAGACCCTGATTGGCGCGCTCTGTGCGCGGCGGCGGCGGATCAGACGGACGCGCGCCAGTTCTTTGAGCTGTTCTTTCGCCCCGTGTTGATTGAAGACGGCAAAAAGGCGCTTTTCACCGGTTATTTCGAACCCGAACTTGATGGGGCGCTGCAACCGGACGACCGGTATCGTTTCCCTGTCTATCGCATGCCAAAAGAGGCAAAGCAGGCGCGCACATGGCTGACCCGGCGTCAGATCGAAACCAGCGTAGAGATGAAGGGCAGGGGGCTTGAAATTGCGTGGGTCGATGATCCGGTTGAGCTGTTTTTTCTTCAGGTTCAGGGTTCCGGGCGAATCCGGCTGCCAAATGGGCGCTATATTCGTGTGGGCTATGCCGGTGCAAATGGGCACCCCTATCGTTCAATCGGGGTCGAACTGGTGCGGCGCGGGATCTACAACGCCCATCAGGTCAGCGCGCAGGTGATCAGGAACTGGGTCCGCCGCAATGACGAAGAAGGGTTGGAATTGCTGCGTCACAACCCATCCTATGTTTTCTTTCGCACGGTCAATCAGGTGCCGGCTGACAAGGGACCGCTTGGTGCCATGAACCGGTCAATCACCACGATGCGATCCATCGCCGTGGACCCGAAATTCACCAAACTTGGTTCTCCGGTCTGGATCGAAAAGGATGGTAAAAACCCGTTGCGCAGGTTGATGGTGGCTCAGGATACCGGTTCGGCCATCAAGGGCGCGCAGCGTGCGGACATCTTTTTTGGAACCGGGGACAAGGCCGGGCGTGATGCCGGGCGGTTGCGGGATCCGGGGCGGATGGTGATGTTGATGCCGATCCAGCGCGCTTTTGCTTTGCTGCCCGAGGGCGAACAGTGACCCGCCGCCGTCTGCGCCCGGATGAGGTGGAGTTGTGGCGCAAGGTTGCGGATACAGCCGAACGGCTTGCCCCAAACCGCAAGGGGTTTGAGCCCCCTTTGCCCAAACCCAAACCGACCAAGCTGTCCGGGCCACGGTCCGAACCGTTTTCGTTAGACCGGTTTGAGACGGGCCAGATCAAACCGGGTCGGGGTGGGTCGTCCTTGTCCCATGATCTTGCGCCTTCGATTCAGGATCGAGTGGCCTACGCCCCGGTGCGGATGGACCGCAAGATGCATCAGAAGATGAAGCGTGGAAAGCTTGTCCCCGAGGGCAAGATCGACCTGCATGGCATGACCCAGGATCAGGCCCATCCGAGATTGGTCAGCTTTGTCCTGCGCGCTCACGCCGAAGGGAAACGCATGGTGTTGGTGATAACGGGCAAGGGCAAACATCGGGACGAAGGTGGGCCAATCCCGGTACGGTTCGGGGTTTTGCGTCACCAGGTGCCCCATTGGTTGACCACCCCGCCTCTGGCGCAGGTGGTGTTACAAGTAGCCGAAGCCCATGTAAAACACGGCGGCGGCGGGGCGTATTATGTGTATCTACGCCGCAGCAGATAGCAACAGGCGCGCCCGGGCGGTCCCGATATACGGGGGGTTGTTATGCCTCAAGGTAAACACGAAACGCCGCATTGCATGCACAATTCCGATCAACAACTCGACCGAGGGGATTTGGGTTGACCGCTTTGGACGCCACTTTGCTGCCTGCATCAAACGAGACCGGCCCGAAGCAGCCGACAAATGCCAGCCCGGCGCACAAACAAGTTGGCAATGCCCTAGCAGCACTTGCTGGATTGTCCGTCAAGCACGCTTGGGATAGCATTTCACAGGTACGGAAATGAAACTTCAACTGTATTCGATCTGCCGTTGCCTGGTAAGGAGATATGCAATGTCCCAAAACAAAAAGCCCCCAACGAAAACTTTCTTTCAGGGTGATACCGGGGCTAAAGATGCGCAACCCAAGGCCAACGACGGAAAGCCGAGCGTCTCAGAGCCTCTGAAGATTTCAAACATGTCTTATTCCGAGATGCTGGGCTTCTATAACCAGCAGTTGGGGCGGGTCGAAATGACCTGGTTTCGAATCATGTACCTGCATGCCGCAATCGTTGGCGTATTGGTATTCTTTGGCGAGGCGGATGAATTCCTGCTGTTGCAGCGTTTTGTGGTTTTTGGCTTTTTCACAGCTAACCTGTTGATTTTTCATGTTGCGTTGAGCGAAAGCTATGATGGCCTGAGAGCGGCGCTAAAAGACATTGAGTGCTTTCCGGCAAGCGGCGGACACGTAGACCAGTGGTTTCACAACCACAGGAATCTTTACAGAACCAATGTGCGCACAGCGGTCATGCTGACGACTTGGGGAATCGTTGGGTTCTTGCTGTTTCAGTCACTGATTTTCGACTGAACCCAAGCCGTCTCCTACCACCATGAAGGCCCCCCAATAGCTTGGGTGCTGCATACGAGCGGTAGCGACCGGATTATCGAGGATGGATAACATAGCCAGGCGCACCGCTTCGGCCCGGGACATGTTGGGGGAGTTGGCCTGCGCGTGGAACATTTGTGTGGTCAGATCGACGGCCGCATCTGAATAGACAGGCCAGTGCGAAACCATAAGGCTTTTGGCACCGGCTACAAAGAATGCGCTGGCCATGCCCGACAAGGACTCGTCGCTGCGGCTGTCGCCCGACGCGGTGTTGCAGGCCGAAAGGATGACGAATTCGGCGTCGAGATTCAGCGCCGCGATTTCTGAGGTGGTCAGCAGCCCGTCGTCGCGGGCTGTTGCGACCTCGGGGGGGGTCAGAACCAGCCCTGAATCATTTATGCCGATCTCTCCGGCGATCAGGCCGTGGGTCGCAAAGCTCAGCACCGAGAATGCCCTGAGGTGGCCGTTTTCGCTCATGCTTTTGATGTTGGATTCGGTGGCATTGCCGTGGAGCAACAAAGTGGCTTCGTCAAAGCGACTTGCGATCTGGCTCAGTTCGCATCGTGTGTCTGGCAACGCGCTGAGTTCGGCCACAAGGCTGACCCTTTCCGCGCCGACGGCGCGCTGCAAATCCTGCGTCGTGAGGGCGGCAACGGTCAGATTGTCGGTGTCCTGACCTCGGCAGGGAAAAACGAGTGGCCCCGATTGTTGCACACCGATCAGTGGATCTCCAACGCCAAGAAAAGTCTGCGTGCGTGGTGTAAGGTTTCGGGAATTCCGAAGGAAAAGAAAACTTGCCACGGTGGGCGCGATTTCAATTGAGTGCTCCCGGATGAGCCACTGCGCTTCGCGAAATGGCCGCCCGGCTGAAAGCGGTTCCGACATCATCAGATGCGCGGGGAGCGTAGCCAGTGCCGCGTCGGGAACGACGATAATGCGCTTCTTGCCCCTGAGCATATTGGACACTGGACCGAGGAATACCTGATAGGCCTGATGGGCCAAGTCGGTGTCGAACTTCGGGCTGGTTGGCTTGTTGGTGCCGGTCAGGCTGAACTGACCGCGCGTTCCGCCGCCGCCCGGTCCGCAATTCGGATCAGTCAGTGCGGCGGAACACCGCAAACGGTCCGCAAGCGCGCGCAGCTTGGCGCGCGGTGGCAGAACCGCAATCTCTACGGCGTCCCGACTGACCGCCACCAGATGAGATGTTGCGCTTCCGTCTGACAGGCGTATGTCGCTGGTTGCATAGATAACCAGAAGCTCGTCATCCCGAAGCGCTTGGGCAACCTCGGCGACGCTTGAGGGGGCAAACCCGGAGATTTCTGCGAGTTCAGGGGTGATGGCCGATATTCTGGAGGACAGAACCTTGCGATCGGCCAAGAGCGCGCTTTCACGGTGTCGCAACGAATCAGCAGACCGGCCATCGTAGCGAGCTTGGGAGATGGATGCAGCAAGGCTTGCCAGATCGTTGTCGATCACCGTGCGTTGACGCAGCAAATCCTGTAGTTTCTCGTTGGATTGATCACGCAGCAGGGCGGCGGTAAGGGATTGGCCCGCCCGCGTGGCGACCATCATTTGCGCCAGACGAAATGCCTCGTCCCGGAGGTTATCGCCATTCTGGGTCTTGTCATTCCGAGACATGCGAGCCGCTGCTGTAATGTGCAAAGGCAGGTGGTCGAGGGCACCGAATTCATTAACCGCAGGCGAAACCGAGCGCAGGTTTGTCAGTGTTCGAAAGGCTTCCAGTGCTTGCGCCTTTTCTTCAAAAACAAGGGCCAGATCGCCTTCCAATTGCTTGAGGCGGAAGAAGGCCGAACTTGGTTTGATCGCCAGACTGTGACCATAAATCATCCAGTGCAGTGCTGTTTCGAGATCGCCCTGTTGAGCGGCGGCTTCGGCAAGAAAGGCCACCAAATCAGCGCGCCCTTCAGCAGAGGTGGCGGCAAAAATTTCGGAGTCCTCAATCGTGTCGGGCGAAATCTGAAGCCGCGCCGCGACTGCCTCCATTAATCCGTGGCGCAGTTCTGTTGCTTCGCCAGAGTAAGCGCCCCCTGCAAAGATTTGGGGCAACATATCCGTAAGTTCGGGGGTGATTTCGTCGGAAGCAAGGATGTTCATCGCCAGATTGATCCGGGCCAGAAGAATGCCTTCGGGATCGGGGTCGGTACGGTTTTCTTCAAAGGTGAGTTTCTGGCGGGCATATACCATGGCCATGTCGGTTTGGCCGAGGTTTGAGGTCGCGCGTGCCAGAGTGGTGTAGGCAGCACTGACAGCGTCATCATCACCCGTGCGGAGAGCGTTCTCAAGCATTTTCCGGGCAAGTTCTCTGGCCGCTTGGAAATCTCCAAGATCGGCGGATACAATTGCTGCCCCGTTGAGCGCCCGATTGATCAGCTTGGGCCGGACCCCGTCTCGCGCGGCCAGTTCTATTGCCTTTGTGTAGTCTTCCAGCGCCTCGTCAAGACGGCCCTGACGTTCCTTAATTTGGGCAAGCGCGAAGGTCAGATCAAAGGGAAGGTTCGGATCTTCGCCTGACACGAGAGATTCAAGCTTTAGTGCCGTTTGCAGAAGCGGTTCTAGGAGAGTATCTTCGACACCCCCCCTAAGTGCAAATGCGCCAGCTGCTTGCCTGATCGGAAGATCAAGAACAGCGATATAGGTCGCCGGATAATTCAGAAGTTCGGCAAGATAAGGGCGTGCGCTGTTATAATCCCCGATGTCGAGGTGACTTTTCAGGATCATTACCAGATAGCTCGCCGCCAAAGGATCCTCGGGATAGGCTATCCCGATATATTCCCTCATCTTTTCCAGCGCTTCGAGGTACTGGGGCGAGGCAAAGTCCAGTTGCCCCTGCTCAATGAGTTCTGCGATCTCGCCCGCCAAGGTTTCACGCTCCAGATAGGCGTCGTGAATGGCTTGAACCTCGGTCATCCAGACCTCATAATTTTCGATAGGCAAGGCCTCCATGCTTTGGATCAGGCGTGTTGCCAGGTCCTCTTTATCCGGGCCGCGGGCGGCAAAGTCCTGCCAGCTTTCGAAGCTGTATCGAAAGAACTTCTGCGCCGCGCGCCTGTCCTGTCTCGCACGCAGCAAGGCGAGTGCCGACATCGCTGTCGCCTCTTGTGCCATCGGATTGTCAAAGCCCAGAAGATCAATGGCATAGAATTCGAAAAGGGCTGCGAAAACGATGGCAGAACGGGTGTCGGATGTCTTGTTATCATAGATATTCGCCAGATTTCTACTGGCCCACAGCAGATCATCCTGGGTCTCATCCATGTGCTTTAGGGCAATGCGGGCAATCAGTACATTCGCCATTGTTGCCGCCTCGAAGGAGCCAGTTTCGAAGTAAAGATTAGAGAGGATGAAAAGCAAACCCAGACGTTCGATAGAGCTTTGCCCGAAATACGCCGAAAACTCGAAATCAAGTGCGGCTACATCTTCGCGCAAAGCCGGGTACGTCTTGCCAGCGTAGTATTTCGACGACAGCAAGATTTCTCGTGCAAACAGGCGGTCCTCGTCGGTCAGGTCAACTTCAAGCGCCTGAGCGGCTTCGGTTTCGGCGGTGGCCAGATCATCCGAATTATATGCTTTTATCGCCCGATCCAGATCGGCGCAGGCCATGACAGGATAAGCAAATATCAGAAATACGGCTAGAAATCGCATCGCGTCCCCTCGCTCTGGACACAATCAGGGTGATTCGTCTATCGTCATTGAATACTGGGAAGGATGGTCGGTGGTTCTGCGCGGTGTCTACAGATTTCTTTGTATCCTTGTCGCGGCATTGTTTCCGATAGCTTTGCGCGCGGACATGTTCGAGATCATGGATGCAGAAGGTTTTGACCGCAAGATGGTCGCCAAGACCGTGCAGGTTCCGAAAGGGTGGCAAACCAGCGGACGTATTGCCTGGAACAAGCCCTGCTCCAGTAATGATTTGTTCGAGACGATTTTCTTGACTCAATCGCCTGACGGTCGGGCAGGGGCAAGGATCATGCCCGGCTATCAGTTTCTGGAAGACAAGGCGGCGGTGGCTCCGGGTGCGATCCCCGACCAGATGACCTATCTGATACTTTCCCAATCCGAAGGGTTCAATCGCGAGATGGCGTCCAACTTTCGGGGATCGAATTGTGCGGTTGGGGCGGTGGCCGATACCGAAACAATTCTGAAGGCGGTCGTCTTGCGAAATCGCCCTTCTGAAACACGGTTGGTGTCCGTGCAACGCGACAGGGAGGGTTTTCAGGCGTTGAGCGCCAGTTTCGGCGGTGGCTTGCCCGGTGTGCAGCTAACCTATGATGCCCTGATCGTCGAAATGGAATATGCGAGAGGCGGTGTACCGACGACCGAATGGCTTTTTCTGTCCTGGTATAACCTGACCCAAGAGCCAATGGATATGGGGGGTGTGATATCCAGCAGTTCGCATACGATTGTCGAACCGCTGCGGCTGGTGTGGGCCCCGACGAACCAGGCGCGCGCTCTGTTGCCCAAAATCACGCGGATTTTCTCAAGTATGCGAAGCGCGCCCGACTGGCAACGCCGGATCGACGATATCTATCGCGAAAACGCCAAAGTGAGGCGCAAAGCTCAGGCCGAACGTGACGCGGAAAGCGAACGCCGCACCCGTGAATTCATTGATCAGAACATACTGGAGGGGCCGGGCGGCGGGAGCATCGGTCCGGTGGCGGGTGTATCGATCATCGGTTCGGACACTGCGCCGGCCACTGTGGTTTCCGAACCGGAAACGGCCACCGGTGAAAAGAAAGAAGAGACTGATTTCTGGGGCAACTCGATTGAAGAGAAGAATTTTCAGGGCGGCTCCGACAAAAAAGAGAACTAACGCGTTCGGTCTTTAACCTGAGACAAGGAAAAGGGCGAACGCAGCGCGACATTTATATGTTTCGTGCGTCCTGCCAAAAACCCGTGATTCAGGTTTTTGGCAGGACGCTTTAATCAGTTCTCAGTAATTGAGAACAGAAAGTCTTCGTAGTTTTTGACTTCCGGGGCACCTTTGAATGTCTTGTTCAAGGAGGCTTGCACTTGATCGCGTGAATAGGCTTTTGCGTTGCGGAGACTGCTCACGATGCTCAGGAGGCTCTGATCAGAGCAGATGCTGCCTTTGTGATCCCACACCCCTACAGCACCTGCGCGTGCTACTAACCCACAGCGCTCTTCGGGATTTGGATTGAGCCAGAACAGAGTCGATACGTCCAGTATCACGGATTGATCGTTGGAAACGTAGCTGTGTGCCAGCATGTCTTCGCCCAGACCGGTCATGTCTATTGTGTCGATAACGGGATTGCTAAGTACATCCTTGCCGCCCTGCCCGGCGCGTGGCGCTTGGCCGTGTAGTTTGCGCGAGGCTTCCAGCGCCCAGTCTTCTTCCGAAGCATAAAGGGTCAAACGTTTGGCAAGAGGTCGAATGGTGGGAATCATCGCATTGAAAAGGCCCTGATCGACATCGGGTGCGGCAAAGATGATCTGGTCGAAGAGCGGTGTCTCAACCGGTTGGTGGCGGCTCGCCATCAGTTCAAGGGCGTCCGTAACAGCGCGGTTGCCCATCGAATGGGCGATGATATGGATGGTTGTCGCGCCGGACTTTTGAACAACCTCCTCCAGGAACTGCGTCAGCCGACGGCCGCTAAGACGCACCACCGCAGTGTCAGGAATATATCCGATAGTCGCCCCACGAGAGGGCCAGGAGTAGAGGATGGGCGCACCTTTGAAATTCATATCATAGGCCAGTTGCGCCGTGCGCTTTGCGGCAGCGTCAAAGCTCACATTATACCCATGGACAAAGACAAAGGCGTCCGTAGCCGATTGGTCGGTCAATCTTCCGCGGAGAGCGGCAAAGAACCCATCCGCCTCGACCGGGGTCAATGATTGAAGCATCACGTGCTTCGTCGGATCCTCGGAAAACTCGAAACGCCAGACCGAAGGGGCGGCAAGTTCGCCCGGCTGGTGAATGCGCGGAATGGTGACGCTGGCGACGCCGTAGTTGAGATGTTCGTCGCGGTCGTAGCCAAAAAAACGCGCCGGGAGCGTTTTTCCCGTGGGTTTCCGGTCGGTGGCATAGAAAACATCCACGTTCACATAGCCAGGGTCGGTGGCGCGTGTTGCTGGCGGTTCGGCCAGTGGCCCGGATAATGCCGCGGCACTTTCACGGAGTTGTTCAGCCAAATCGCTGCGACCCTGTTGCGCCTCCAAATCGGCAATACGGTTGAGAACGCTACCCAGAAACGCGGGATTAGCGGCCCGCTCGCGTAGGGCATCAACAGCGGCATAAAGTTGCTCCAGCGCCCGGGGCACATCGTCTGCCTCAAGAAACAAATCCGCGGCATCCAGCAAAAGTGAGGGCAGATCCGCGGTGATGTCTTCGGGAAACCGCGCCTGCAGGGATATCATGACCAGCGTGGTATCCGCAGCGGCCAAGAGGTCACCTGCATCCGCCTGAGCCTCGGCTTTCAGGGACAAAAGATCGAAGGCGACGACAGGATTGCGGATGTTCTCGGCGATCAGGTTGTCAATATCTCTGACCTCGATATTGCCCGCCAAGATTTCGATTGGAATGTCGGATTGCGCCTGTGCTGGCAGGGAAATCAACGTCGATACAGCTATTGCAAAAATACGAAACCAAGTCATTTCATCCGCACCTGAAAAACTAGAATCCTCAGCCCTATTGAACAGCCAAGCAGATATCAATACAAGATTATGTATATTATCGGTATTGGCAGGGGATATCCTTTGTACAGCCTGTTTCGCATAGTTTTAATCGTTTTGGCGTTTGTTCTGGTTTTGCCTGACTCCTCGCAGGCCAGGTCTTTTGCGCTTCTCGTTGGCGTTTCGGACTATGACGAAGGATCGGGGGCATCTGACCTGCGGGGGCCGGCCAATGATGTGCGGCTTCTGGGGGACGTCCTGAAAAGGCGAAGTGCATTCGAGATCACCATTCTGGCCGATGGAGTTGACGGTGCCTTGCGTCCCACTCGCGATGCCATCCTTTCCCATCTTGATGCTCTTGTTGCTGCCGTTGAAAGCGGCGATTTCGTCTATCTGCATTTCTCGGGTCATGGCACCCAGCAGGCCGATCAGAACGGAGATGAAACCGATGGCGTTGACGAAGTGTTTCTGCCTGCAGATACCGCGCGGGCCGAACCCGGTTCGGGCGTTATACCGAATGCCATCATCGACGAAGAGTTGGGGGCACGCGTTGCGGCCATGCGGGCCAAGGGAGCGGATGTCTGGTTCGTTCTTGACGCCTGTCATTCCGGTTCGGGCCTAAGGTCAGGTTCGCCCCGCGTAGCCAGCCGTTTCGTCGATCCGGCGGCCTTGGGAATAAATGTCACGCCGTCAGCCCAGCCAGCGACAACGGCAACGCTTGAAGCTGTTGGCGATGTCAATCTTCCGGGAGGTTACCTTGCCTTCTATTCCGCGCAGTCTTCGGAGGTTGCCCGCGAGATTCAGGTGGACGAGGCTGATGCCGGTAGCTGGTACGGGCTTTTCACCTCGCGCCTTGCCGTCCGTTTGCAACCTGAAACCGCGCTCAGCTATCGGCAATTGTTTCAGGCGGTTTTGGCGGATCTGAACGATGAAAGCGTTCCCGGCGGTGCGCGTCTGCAAACCCCGCTTTGGGAGGGCAATCTGATTGACGCGCCCGTTTTCGGTGGCGGAGATGTAGTCGGCGTACGCCAGTTTGCCGTTGACGGTAATCGGATAAGGGCGGGGAAATTGCAGGGTATCAGTAACAACACGCTTGTCGCGTTGGTTTCGGATGCAGCGGCGGATGCAGAGGACATTCTGGGGTTTGCCCAGGTGGAAGGTGCCGATGCGACCAGTGGTAAACTTGCGGCGGTAGACGGCAATTGCAGTGCTAGCGTAGACGCACCTTGTAAGCGCTCGGGTCAGCTGCCGACTGACGCCCGATTTGCACGTGTTGCCGCAAAGCCGCTGGATCGGGTACTCCGCATCGCACCGCCTTATGAACTGACAACAGGACAGGCCTTGGCAGAAAGCGATCCGCTGTTTAAGGCACTCTCCGACGCTATCGCTGTGTCGAATGCCGAGAGTGGTACGAAGATTGAAATGGATCCCAATGGGCTGATCCTGTCCGGTGCCAGCAGTGGCGCACTTTGGTTCGGCCACAGGATATCAATTGGATCTACGCCGACAGGTCTTCGTTGGCACCCTGACAACGGCCCTCTTGAACCTTTGCTGTTGCGTATGGCCAAGGCGGAAGAGTTGGCCAACATGTTGGCAAGCGTGGCGGGAACTCCTTCGCTTTTGTTTCCAAGCCCGATCGAAATCTCGGTCGAGCTCCGAGTGGCCGATCCCAGCGCAATCGCTCCTGACGTGCCTGCCGACCTTATAGAAGAGTGCATGTCGGCAAGCAGATCGGCCGAGGTTGCCAGTGAACTTCCCAGCGGTGCTGCGTTGAAACAATGCGATTATCTGGCTTTTGGAGCAAAAGGGGTTGTTCAGGGGCCGGCTCGCGACGTGAACAGGATTTATATCGACAGTCAGTTTTGTGCCACGGCTGAATACCGGCGCGTTGAGGGAGTTTCGCTGCCTGCAATTGTGGGCGACCCTTTTTCGATCTGCTCGGATTGCCCCGGTCTTGACGGGGTTAGCTTTAGTGCAGGGGCCGAACGCATGTTTTTTGTGGTGACGGAAGCCGAAGCTAACCGCGAAGCCCTGAACCTGACCGGGTTGGTGGATACTTGCGGCCCCTCTGTGGCCGACACACGGTCCGCGTCCAGCCCGCGTGTCGATAGCTTTCTGACGGGCCTTTCCCAACAGACTGCAACGCGAAGTCGTATGGGAGCGGTGGGCATTTCGAAAATCTGGGTGGAAGAATTCAATTGGCAGGTGTTGCCAAGACGCGAGGCACGGGCACAATCCGGCCTGGCCACTAACAACTGAGGAGGATGTTGTGATTACACTGAAGAAACTTGGCCCGGCCGCCATTTTGATGATGGTTGGCCTCTCGCAAGCAGCGCAATCGCAAGGCGCACTTGACAACATCCTTCGTCCTCAAGGCAGCGGTGATGTTATGTCTTTTGTGCACGAGGCCAAGAAGGCGGGGAAACTCCTGTATGATTCCAAGGATACGCGCATCTACGGAGGTCGACCTGCCCAGCAGGGCGCTTGGCCATGGCAGGTCAGCCTTCATACGGCATCGCGCGTTGGAAACGATGTTGAGAGCCGTGTTTTGTCACAATTTTGCGGCGGGTCCCTGATTGCGCGGCAATGGGTTTTAACGGCAGCTCATTGTGTGCAGGACTTCGAGGGCAAGAACACGCAGCCAAATGAAGTTCTGGTCCGATCCGGGCATGTGCAGCTTTGGGAGGGCGATTTCCGGCAGGTCAGTGCAATCTTCCCGCATCCGAACTATGATCCGGTCCGCACTGAAAACGACATTGCCCTGATAAAGCTGGCCCAGCCTATTGGGAATAGCTCGGGGCCTGTCGGTGCGATTCCGGTTCTGCAGGATGGCAGCCAGTTGCGCACCGGGCCTGCTGTGTCGATCGGCTGGGGGCTGATGGAGGGCGGCGAGATACCCGGAACTCTGATGGAAACAGATATCGACATCGTCTCGAACGAGACCTGTAACGCCGGTTTTGCTGAACAGACCAAACGCGATCTTGGTGGATACCTTATGTCGATCGGCGCGGAAAACGGGATACCGCAGAACAAGCTGGAAGAGGCCTATTCCATCCTTGTTCCGGGCATTGGAAACGCTCTGACTGATAACATGATTTGTGCCGGAGTCGCTTCGGGGGAGCGGTCGTCTTGCAATGGAGACAGCGGTGGCCCCTTGATGATGCGCCGCGCGGATGGCGGCTGGATTCAGGTGGGGATCGTCAGTTGGGGCAAGATGCCTCTGGGTGCCCAATCCAGTTGCGGATTGCCATCACTTTACGGCGTCTACACGCGGGTTTCGAACTACTTCGATTGGATCGGTACAACGATCCGCAGCAATTGATCGGGGGATGATATGCTGAATCAACGCAGAATGAAGATCATGCAGCTGGCGGTTCTTGCCGCTGTTACGGCGACAGCCGGTTTCACCCAAGGCTTCGACGAAAGCAGTTTTGACAGTCCAGGTGGTGCAAACGCCCCTGCCGCCCAACCTGGTCCGAGCGGATCGGGTGCTGGGGGATTTGGTGAAAGCAGCTTTGACGAAGACGGGTTCGCGCCGGGCGGTACAGTCTTGCCCGAGCCGGGCGGTCAGCCCGACCCCGGAGCGGTTGTCTCCGCCCCCGGCTCATCAAGCGGTGGGTTTGAGGAAGGGTCGTTCGGTGATGGTGGTGGGATCGCTGATTCGGGGTCGTCATCTCCTGCCGGAGGAGGTGACTTTCCGGGTGGTACAGTCTTGCCCGAGCCTGGTGGAAGCGGCGGTGTGGCTGGCGTGAATCCAGAGCCGGTCTTGCCGCCACCGGGTGGGAACGGAAGGCAGCCGCCCTCTGTTGCTACGCCTTCTGGACCGCAGATTGACCCGCAAATCACTGCCGTCGAGACTCGGGACTTTGGCGTTCCACCGCAAAACACCTTGCGCCATGGGCAGTTTCACGCGCCGACCCCGGTGGCCATTCCGGGAGCCAATCTGGTGACGACCGAAAATCTGGTGTCCGCCATAAGCGGGGGGGTGCAGATGGTGTTGATTGATGTGCTTGGTGCCGAATACACGCTTCCCGGCGCGTTCACGACCGCGGGGCTTGCTTACGCCGGTCATTTCAATGACCGGACGCAGCAGCAGGCTGCGGTATGGTTAGGGCAGGTAACAGGCGGTCAGCGCGATATGCCGATTGTCATTTTCTGTTCGGACCCGATGTGCTGGCTTAGCTACAATGGGGTGTTGAGAACCGTGAATGCCGGTTACACCAATGTCTATTGGTACCGCGGCGGTTTGCAGGCTTGGCAAATGGCCGGACTTCCGCTTCAGCCGGCTGGGTTTTAGCGGATTGTCATCCCGGTAAAGGCGGCCACGCCCGAGCTTGCGGCCAGAATGCCGAGGTTTCGCGCTGGTCCGTTGCCACCGATTTGCACGCCGGGCTGGCAGCGCCAAGTTGATTTCGTGAGTTTGTGGTGAGTTATCGGCATAGCGTTATGCGGTCATCTCGAGGGTGTGGGCGTTCCAGAGATCGAAAGCATCCGATCTTGCGTGACGATATGAGATGAGGGCTAAAGTGTTTCCAGTTATTGTGTGGCTCACAGCAATAGCTGGAAACACTTTATCGCCAAACGATTGAATGTGGAGTGCAGAATTGTTTTTGTGTCTGACGTTAGCGCTTATGGGCCCAAATAGGGCAATTTGCGGGTCATGTTGCACCACAACTCGTCCATGACGTCGGTTAAGGCAACAGTCCCCTTTTCACGCCAAAATCTGCAATAATGGGCAAAACAGCTATATTGGCTAATATAGATTTAACCTTGGTCCAATAGGTGCTGACGTCAGACACTCGGGTGGTCCGAAGCGATGTATGGCCAGAATAAACGCTTAAAGCGTTCGACCTTTCATCCGAGACAGGGAAAAGGGCGAATGTAGCGCGACATTTATATGTTTCGCGCGTCCTGTAAAAACCTGAATCACGGGTTTTTACAGGGCGCTTTAAGAGTCACCAATTTTATCTTGCAGCCAAGATGCCCGTCTTAACTGCTCCTGAACCAGTTTGAGCTTTCGTTCCAGTCGATGCTTCTTGGTCTCTTTTTTTGTCTCGGCAATCTCGGCCTCAAGCAGCTGTGCTTTGGCTTCAAGTTTGCGTACAACCTTTTCAACATGGTCGGGTTTGATCTTCTGGGCTTTGCCTTTGTCGAGACGCTTGAAGTATTTGTCGAGCTTCTCGGTCGCGCTTTCAAGTCCCATGACAATCCCCTTTTGGTGACAGCACAAAGTGCCCGATGAATGTAAAAGAATTATGACGTTTCCAACGCATAGACCTCACCCCTTCGTCTCAGCCGGTTTGCTCACACGCGGCAGCATGTCTTCCAGCTCCTCGTCTTCCAGCGACAGGATGTGCTCGACCTCGGCCATGGCATCTTCGGCTTCAATGTAAAAGATGCGGGCTGCTTCCAGCAACTCACGCATGGCCTCGTAGGCATAGTTCGAGTCGTTGAGGAACGAGGTCGCCATATCGGCTTCCACTTCCTGAGCGCGGATCAGTGTCTCAATTCTGTTGTTGGTGTCCAGTGCATCGCTGACGACTTGAATGCGTTCCTGATCAAGCCAGAGGCTTGAACGTTCATCCGGGCCGGAGAGATCAAGCTTGTGGATTTCAACCAATATCCGGGCAATTTCCGTCCGCAATTGGTTATATAGCGCCGTGATCGTCCCTTGATTGGTTTGCGTATAGCGGGTTGCGTTGCGGCGCAGATGCTTGATCGCCTTGACCGCCCGCACAATCCGTCCGGCCACATCGCGCAGTGAATAGACACTATCAATTACATCGGCAGGGACATCCTTGGCCCCGACACGGGTCGAGAATTCGATGATGGCCGAGTAGAGCGTTTTGATACGCGCCTCGTAGCGTTCATCTATATTGATTTCCACCGGCGTACGGCTCGCGGCGACAGTTGCCTCCACATCCTTCGTGGCAAAGATGTCATGGCGATGCAGATTGAGTCCATGCGCGATAAGCTCGACCGCGTTATCGTAGAGGTGTTTGACCTCAAGACGCATGGCATATTCGATGGTCTGCGGGAATTCATCCACGGCAGCAGACAGGTATTTGGGTTCGCTCAGGTCTTCGTCAGGCTGAGGAATGGTGCGTTTCAGAAAGGCGATCAACCGATTCAGCAAGGGCAGCATGATCACCACGCCGAGCGTGTTGAAAATGGTGTGAAAGACCGCGAGCTTCAGCGTAAAATCGTCTTCGGCGATATCGACAAGCGCCGAAACGAAATCCACCGCAACACCGATCTGGTTAATAAAAATGAGCGCGACAGAAGCTGTCGTCACATTGAAAACCAAATGCGCAAGGGCAAGGCGTTTACCCTGATAGTTCGCGGTCAATGCCCCGATGACCGCCGTGATCGTGGTACCGATATTGGCCCCGATCGCCAGCGCCAGCGCATTTTCATAGGAAATCTGACTGGCGGCAAGCGCCGTGATGATAAGGGTCATTGTCGCATGGCTCGACTGCATGACCACAGTCGCGGCGGTGCCGATCAGGGTATAGACGATCAAACCGATCAAGCCGGTCATGGCAAACTGGCTAAGGTCAAGCTGATCCTTGAAGGCCTCGAAACCCTCTTTCATGTGGTGAATACCAAGGAACAGGAAACCAAGCCCCGCGAGCGCAAAGCCAGCACCACGCAGATATTTGTTCTTCTGGAACACTAGCACGATAGCAATCGCGAGCATCGGCAGGGCATAAGCGGAAATCTTGACCTTGAGACCAAAGCCAGCCACCAGCCAAGCGCCCGTCGTGGTACCGATATTGGCACCAAAGATGATTCCGACACCGGCGATCAGAGAGATCAGCCCGGCAGACAAGAAAGAAATCGTGATGACCGAGACCAGCGAACTGGACTGCATGATCGTGGTTGCCACAATCCCGAAGCCCAAGGATTTGGACACTGACCCCGTGGCCTTTTCCAGCATCGTTTCAAGCAGTCCGCCGCTGAACTGTTTGAAGCCATCTTCCAGCATCAACATGCCAAAGAGAAAGATAGCGACGCCAGCGGCGATTTCTTGAAAATCGCTGCTGGCCCAAAACCCAAGGGCCAGGACCAGCAGGATAATCGGTAACAGAAGTTTCTTCATCATTTCTGTGTTATGCTCCTATGAACTGATCGGCATCCCCAACTGGCTTGCGATGATCACGGTGATGGCCGCAACCAGCGCGATACAGAAGGCACGAGAGCGATCGAGTTCCGTGATTTCGGAACTGGCTGTGCGGATAAGCTTGGGGCAGAACAGTGCAAGACCAATCGAAACCCCCAGCGCACCGATCACCATGACCCAGAACGGGATCGCCACCTTGGTGCTGACGTCTTCGGCAGTAGTCAGGGTATCAACAACACCGGCCAGCGGACCGACAGCGTTGGCCGCGTCATTTACACCATGCGCAAAGCTCAGAAGCGTCGCGGAAATAATCAACGGGATGGTAAACAGACTGTTCACTCCATCACCAAAAGGGCATTATTGGATTACCGGAAAGTAATCCGCCGGGGAAAGGATCACTTTGCCAATGCGATTGTTCGTGCCACTAATCAGCAGGATTTCCGGCCCCTCAAATCCGGCGGGCCGACCTTGTTCAAGAACCCGGAGCATCTGCTGAATCGCCAAAATCCCCTGTTGTCTTGGGTTATCAAACGGAACAGCCAGCACACGCCCGTTCATCACAGCCCGTTTAATCGTGTGGCTGATGTAGGTAGGGGCAAGATCAACACCCGTCTGTCTGTTCGTGATCCGTATCAGCCCGATTGCTGCTTCCACGGCAGGGGCGCTCCCGATAAGAATGTCAGCGTCGGGATGGGCAGAGAAAGCTTTCTCAACAGCGTCCAATTGGTGGCGTAGTCCGGTATCTGCGCGGAAAACCTCAAGGACCTCAACACTGCTATCTGTCAGCCCTTCCTGCAGTCCTTTTTCCAGAGGGCCAACCCAGCCGGATTCGATGGGGCCGGAAACCAGAACCGCCTTTTGCATGGTGAGGCCTGCCGGATGTAGCTCGGCCAGATGGCGTCCCAGCACGAGCCCCATTTCCTTCCAGTCCACACCAATTCGCCCGGAGAGAGCATCGCTTGAAAGCGCGTTGACCAACCCGAAAACCGGCAAATCGTCCGAGATCTCCTGAACCGTTGCAAGCAGCTCGGGATGATCAGAGGAAACAGCGCCAAGCAGAATGGCATCGACACCGTGCTTTGCGCAATCTCTCATCTGGGTAATTTGCTTGTCAGGTGACTGGTAACCACCTGCTTCGAAGAACAAAAGCGTGACATCATGGTGGTTGGCTTCTTGCTCTAATCCATATCCGACGCTGAGCCAGTATTCGTCCTTGAAATGGGGCACCAGCACACAGACTTCAGTCTCGTCATCTGCGGCCGCCGGAGTGACGTTCAAGCCAGCGCAGAAGACAGCCACAGCCGCCGCGCCAATTGCAGTTGTCCGGTGCCTTGCGTAGGTTGCGAAAATGCGATGGCAAACGTTTGATAAGAAGTTAATGCTCGTGTTCTCCCTGATGGGGTTGCTGCTTACTATGGTGGGCGGCGCTGCTGTGGGCGTCAACCGATATCTGATCGGCGCAAACGAGCAACTGATCGAACAAAACGGCACCGCAATGGAGCTTTCGGGGCGGATCGCAGGCGAGGCCGATCTGGCGCGCTCGCTGGCCTCTTCATTTGTTCAGGCCCATAGCGAGCGCGAGCTGGAAACGCTGACTACGGCACTGGCGCAAACCGTGCTGCGGCTTCAGCAGGATATCCAGACTTTGGACAAGATCACGGGGGGGCCGTCCAGCGGATTTAACCAACCGAATATCGTGACAATCACCGAGGATATGTCGCGCAGTGCAAAGCGGGTTCTGGCGCTTGAGGGGCAGATCGCGGATCAGGTGCAACAGTTCAAGGAAGCGGGTCAGGAACTTGGCGCTTTGCTTGAACCGGAGCTGGATCTGGCGCGGCTTAAGGTTACTGCGGGAATCACCAGTATTTATGAGGGAACAGATGCCGACAGGAGGGCCGGACTGGACGCGCTGGCGGATCGTGATTTCTTTGCCTTTGATCGCTTGACCGAATTGCTGCGCGTGACCGAGGCAATGCAGCGTGGTCTGCGCGAGCTGCCATATCTGACCCATGAGGAGCAGATTGCCCTGTCACGCAAGCAATTTGCCGAGAACCAGGTGTTGTTCGCGCATCGGGTGCCGTTTCTGCCTTCGCAAGCCGGGCAGAAGGATGCGACCGACCTTCTCAATGTGTTGAGTCAGGCAAGCGCGCCTGATGGGATGTTTGATCTCGCCCTGCGGATTCTGCGGCTGAAACGGCAGGTCAGCGATGACAATATAAAACTGCTGATGCAGGTCGGTGAACTGTCACAGCACGCGCAGGAAGTGCGCCAGAAGGTGCAGGTCGCAAGCCTGTCGATGATTGAGCACACCAATACGCTGACCGGGCGTCTGGCGAATGGGCTTCTGGGGCTGGTGTTGGCGTCTGGAACGCTGGTTGCGCTGATCTGGATTTATGCGCGCCGTGTGTTGGTTGCCAGACTAAGGCGCGTGGCGGACCGGATGATTGGCGTAGCTGACGGAGAGTTCGGCGAGCCGGTCACGATCTCGACTCCGGATGAGATCGGACGCATGGAAGAGGCGCTGAATACCCTGCGACGCCGGTCCATTGAGGTCAGAAATCTGAGTTCATCGCTGGAACAGGCCGTGGTGGCGCGCACGGGTGATCTTGTTCAGGAAATGCGTGCCGCTGATAAGGCGCGGGCAGAGGCGGAGGCGGCCAACCGTGGCAAGTCGGAATTCCTCGCGCGGATGAGTCACGAGATCCGAACGCCGCTGAACGGGGTGATCGGGATGCTTGAATTGTTGCAGTCCGAGGTAACGTCAGATGCGGATCGTGAACGCGTGAGGACGGCGCTTGGCGCTGCGCGGGATTTACTTGAGCTTAGCAATGATATTCTGGTCTATTCCGGCAGCGAGCCTTTATCAGCCCGCGCCAAACTGGTGCATTTCAACATGCGCGATTTTGCGGGGAAATTGGGTCATTACCTGTCAGCGCTGGCCAAGGCCAAGGGGCTGAGAGCGGTTGTTGATCTGTCCGCGAATGTGCCGCCGGTTCTATATGGGGATGCCGTCAAGATCAGGCAGGTGGCCACCAATCTGCTGTCGAATGCGGTGAAATATACGGACGAGGGAACGGTTTCGCTTTTGCTGGATTTCGCGGAAGAGACGGAGGAGAGCCCCGCCGTTCTGTCGATTGTGGTGCAGGACACGGGCAGGGGGATGACGCGGGAGTTTCTGGCACGGGCTTTTGATCCCTATACGCGCAGCGGCAGCGGATCAGGGGATGAGACAGAAGGAACGGGGCTTGGCCTGCCGATTTCGCGCAACCTGACCGAAGCTATGGGGGGCGGACTGGGTGTCGAGACAGAGCCGGGGGTTGGGAGCCGGTTTGCCCTAAGCGTTCCGGTCGGGATCGGTGATCCCGAGTTGATTGAGCAAAGCGCCGCCCTGCCATCGCGGGACTTTCACCGTTCCGTTCTGGTGATCGAGGATCATGCGGTCAATCGGGTTGTGGCGCGGGGCTATCTGGAACGGCTCGGCTGTGATGTGAGCGAGGCCGAAACCGGTGGGGCAGGGCTGGCCGCCGCAAAGGCTGGTGCGTTTGATCTTGTTCTGGTCGATCTTGGATTGCCGGACATGTCGGGCGAAGAGGTGATCCGCAGGCTATCGGAGGCAGGAGAAAGCGCGGTGATCGCGGCGCTGACCGCTCAGCCGCTGCAGGACACCAGGGCCGAACGCGACCGTCTTGGGGTTGCCCGTGTTCTGTCAAAACCGATTTCCCCCCGTGTGTTGATCAGCTTGCTTGAAACTCTATCTGGCGTGGCCCGGGGCGGCGGCAATGAAGAAGAGACAGCGCCCGTGCGGGCGTCTGATGAATTCGCGTTGGTGCTGGCCAGTGTACGGGATGATGCCCGTGATCTTGGCGGCGAAATGACTGCCGAGATTCTGCGTGGTCTGCTGGCTGATATTCCACCGGCGCTGGCTGGAATCGAAACAGTGGAACCAGAAGAGCGCAAACGGCTTGCCCACCGGTTGAAAGGGGCGGTTTCAAACTATCAGTTAAACCGGTTGCGCACCGTGCTGGCGCAGATTGAGGATGACGCTGGCGCGCTGTCGCAAGAGCGGACAGAGGATGTCCGGCAGGCCGCGCAAAGGGCCTGTGAGATGCTGGAACAGGCGGCGGCGCAGGCGGGGCTTCAGATCGCGTCGGGATGAACGAAGCGATAGCCCTTGCCATGTACGGTCAGGATCCAGTCCGGCCGGGAGGGGTCTTCTTCGATCTTTTTGCGCAACCGGCCAATGACGACATCTATGGTGCGGTCATTTGATTGCTGGTCCTTGCGGCCCATGAGTTCGCAGATGCGCTGTCTGCTCAGGGTCGAGTCGGGATGATCCATCAGGGCTTTCAGGATGCCGAATTCGATATTGGTGAGCGCCTCGCTCCGGAACTGGCTGATCAGACGGCGGCGAATGCGATCAAAGCGCCAGGGGCCGAAGTCGCTGACCGGGGGAGGACCATCGGGGGCCTGTCCGATATCGCTGATCCGGGCCAGCAGGTTCTTGACCCGCGCTGCAAGCTCGCGCTTGTCAAATGGTTTGGTAACATAATCATCTGCGCCCATTTCAAGGCCGACGATTTTGTCGATCTGGTCGTCGCGCGCGGTGAGCAGTATGATCCCGACCTTGGAGTTGGCGCGCTGTTCGCGGGTGATGGTCAGCCCATCCTTGCCGTCGAGGTTGATATCGATCAGCAGCAATTCGGCCGGATTGCTGTCCAGCAGGGAGTCCATTTGCTTGGCGTCCTCTGCTTCGGAGACACGATAGCCCAGCTGGCGCAGATACCCCGCCAGCCGCATTCGTGACACGCGGTCGTCTTCGACAATGACGATATGCTGACTCATGGCTCCTTTTACATTCATTTACATTTTTGAGCAAAGAAAACCACACTGCCTCAATACTGGTGATGTAGGATGGAGCCAATTTCGACAGGTAAATGGCTAGGAGTAATCCCATGACTACCATCAACCCAACACGCCGTACATTCCTTCAGGGGGGTGCTGCTGTATTTGGCGCAACCTCTTTTATGGGAACAACGGCGCTTGCTTCCATTGATCCGAATTCATTCTCGGACCGTATTTTCCACGCGACCCACTATGGCCCGTTCGAGGCTGTGGTTCGTGACGGCAAGCTGGTAGGCATTTCGCCAATAATCGAGCTTGATGCCCGTCCAACAGAAATGCTGGCCTATGGTGTCGCAGACCGGACGTATAACAAATCCCGCGTAGATTATCCTATGGTGCGTAAATCCTACCTTGAAGGTTGGGAAACTGGCGATATCAAGCCAGAGCTGCGCGGCAAGGAAGAGTGGGTCAAAGTTGACTGGGATACCGCCTGGAACCTGACAGCGAAGGCGCTGCTCGACACTGCGACCAACCATGGCAACGAAGCGATCTTCAGTTCCTCCTATGGCGGCTGGTCGAACGCAGGTGTGTTCCGTCCTAACGTGCTTCAGGGCCGTCTGATCAACCTGATGGGTGGCTGCACAAACACGGCTGGTGACTGGTCTGCGGGTGCTGGTCAGGTTCTGCTGCCTCACGTTATCGGCGACATGGAAGTTTATTCTGCTCAGTCCGCATGGGAAACCATCCGCGACGAATGCGAAGTCTTTGTGCTGGTCGGTTGTGACCCGATCAAGAACAACCGCGTTGAATATCGCGTTGCTGACCACGGCATGTATGCCCATTGGGAAGAAATTCGCGATGCTGGTGTCAAGTTCATCTCGATCAACCCGCAGCGCACCGCGTCGGACGAGTATCTCGATTCGGATTTGGTCCAAATCATCCCCAACACCGATACCGCGCTGTTCCTTGCGATGGCCTATCACGTGCTGGAAAACGGTCTGGAAGACCGCGCCTATATGGACAAATACACAACCGGTGCCGACAAGTGGATTGCCTATGTCAAAGGTGAAACAGACGGTACGCCGAAAACTCCGGCATGGGCATCTGAGATCACTGGCATCAACGAAGCCAAGATCAAAGAACTGGCCGAACTGCTGGCAACATCGAAAACGTCGATCGCGGGCTCCTGGGCGATCCAGCGCGCCCAGCACGGTGAAATGGCTTACTGGTCAATTGTTAACTTCCAGGCGCTGACTGGTAAGATTGGTAAGCCGGGTCAGGGTGTTGGCTTTAGCTGGCACTATGGTAACGGTGGTATGCCCCAAGGTGGTAACAAAACACCTGTTGGCATGAGCCAAGGCCGTAACTTCGTTAAGAAGATCGTCCCTGCGAGCCGAATCACCGAAGCCCTGGAAAATCCCGGCAAAGAGTTCTTCTATAACGGTCAGACCAACACCTATCCGGACATCAAAATGGTGTTCAACACTGGTAACAACTTCATGTCGCACCAGCAGGATACAAACCGCCTGATCCGCGCTCTGAATAAGGTCGATACCGTGGTCTGTGTTGATGTCTGGTGGACGGCTGCGACCCGTTGGGCCGACATCGTTCTGCCGGCAGCCTCGACGCTGGAACAGGATGACATCACATCGGGTGGCACCTATTCCAACGACAAGGTCTATGCGATGAAAAAGATCATCGAGCCTGTTGGCGAAAGCCTTCCAGACTATGAGATTTTTGAAGGTCTGGCCGACAAACTGGGCCTGTGGGCACAGTTCACCGACAGCGAAGAAAAGATGTATCACATCAGGCTCGCTTACGAAGCATCGGGTGCTGCGGAAACCGTGCCTTTCGAGGAGTTCTGGGAGCAGGGTTATGCCCGGATGCCCGTACCTGCCGAGGCGCGCAAGTGGACCCGTCACGGTGCCTTCTACGAGAACCCGGAAGAAAACCCGCTGCACACCAAGACCGGCAAGATCGAGATGTTCTGTGATACGATTGCGGATTTCAACATCGACGATTGCCCCGGTATGCCGGTGTGGATGCCCAAGCACGAATACCTGGGCAACGCCAAAGAAGGCCAATTGCACGTCGTGTCGCCGCACCCGTGGTACCGTCTGCACAGCCAGATGGACCAGTCCAGCCGCCTGCGCGACCTTTACAAGGTAGAGGGCCGCGAGCCGGTGCGCATGAACACCGAAGACGCCGCCAAACGCGGCATTGAGGATGGCGATCTGGTCGAGCTCTACAATGATCGCGGCACGGTCATCGCCGGTGCGGTTGTCAGCGATGACATCATGCCAGGTGTTCTGTCGATCTACGAAGGCTGCTGGCCGTCGCTGGACAGCAAGGGCCGTTGTAACTCGGGTCTGGTGAACTTCCTGACATCGACACAACCGTCTTCCGGCTTCAGCCAGGCCACATCGGCCAACACCGTGCTGGTGGAAATGCGCAAATGTGAAGACCCCGAAGGTCCGAACATGGCTTATGACAAGCCTGCGATCATCGAGAATATGGAGCTTGCCGAGTTCGACGAAGACAAGATCGGTGTTGAGCGTCTCGAAGCTCTGACAGCTGCGCTTTATGCGGATATGTCGGAAGGGGAGCAGATGTTCTTTGAACGCTGCACCGTCTGTCACGCGCCGCGTGAGGTGACGCACTATACCCAGCAGCAGTGGAAAGGCATCGTGCCCTCCATGTTTGAGCGGGCCGGTCTTGACGACAGAGAACGCGAACTCGTCATGGACTATCTGATGAAGAACGCCGCTGACGCTGGCGGCGCGCACTAAGCAACGCACTGGCGGGCCGACTATCCGGCCCGCCAGATACTTTGTTTCGATACGGAATACGAGATTTCGAATTACAGGAGTGGGTCATGCTGGATCACACCGGAAGCTGTGGTTGTGACAGCGTTCGTCAGAGCCTGATTCCACTGGGCGTGGCTGTTACGCTTGCCTTAAAGCAGGTTTGATCAGTGGGTGGAGGCGAGACTCTCCCGCTTTATGACTGTGTTGGACGGATTACCGCCGATGCGGTTCATGCCCTCCGCGCGGTTGCAAGCTGGACCTGGATCACGGATTTGACAGAGCCTTCCTGATCGTCTGAATTCTGTGCCAGCAGAGACCTGCGAAAGATCAGGTGCTGTTGGTGCGCTTTGGAGGGGCGGCTCTTGTCGCCCTTGCATCGCGTCTGACTGTAAAGCAAAAGCTGTTCAGAGACCCGCAGCAGCGGGTCATAACGGGCATTTTCTGCCACAGCCGATCTAATGGGCCGACTAAAGCGTTTCCATATCACGCGGATTCAACGGGATGCGAAAACGCTTTAATACAACAGTCTCCCAGAAATCATCATACCGATGGACCAGAGGCCAATCATACACTAAAAATCAACCGGACCGCTCAAGTGGGGCTGGTCACTGCGTCCTGGATGGAATGTTCAAGCATTGCCCGTAATCGTCTTAGCATCGTCAGACAACCTGGTTATACCTGAGGAACTCTTTTTGTGGTGAACGTTTTCATTCTCGCGGTTGTTGTTCTGGCGGGTGCAGCTTTGTTTCGGCCTCGCGTCGCGGGCTCAATAATATGGCGCGCAACAGTTACCCCGTTGGCCTCGATCATCGGGAGTGGTTTCTTGGTTGTGGGTCCTATCCTGGAAGTCAGCTATGGCGGGTACGCACCACTTGCCATGATTGGCTTGTGTACGATTGCCTATTTGTTCGGCAGCGCGATCCGGTTCAACATTGCCGACATCGACACCTGCCCAACCCCTTCCCGGTTGATCGAATGGCTTGAGACGACAGCCTCCCTTGTCCTCGCATTCGCGTTCACTGTTTCCGTTGCTTACTATCTCAACCTTTTTGGTGCATTTGCTGTCAGCCTCACGGAATTTGACGACCGGTTTTACGCCAATCTGCTAACGACGGCTGTGTTTGTTGTCATCCTTCTCACGGGTATGACGCGGGGCTTCTCTGCGCTTGAGCGGCTTGAGCAGGTCTCGGTTGGTTTAAAGCTGGCAATTATTGCGGGCCTCATGTTTGGTCTTGCCGCACATTTTGGCGAGGTGGCTGGTCAAGGTGCGTTGCAGTTCGATGCACCACAGGTCACTGGATGGGCAAGCCTGACACTTATGGCGGGGTTAATCGTAACAGTCCAAGGCTTCGAGACATCCCGCTATCTCGGGGCGACGTATGACGCGGCGATGCGTATCCGCTCTATGCGGTTGGCACAGAGACTATCCATAGGGATCTACTGTTTTTATATCGTCCTTCTGACCTATTCGTTGGACAGTGACCCGTCGTCGCTTGATGAGACGGCGATCATTGATCTGATGCAGGTGGTTGCGCCAGTTTTGCCATATTTACTGGTCGTGGCTGCGCTTAGCGCCCAGTTCAGCGCCGCTGTGGCAGATACCAGCGGCTCGGGTGGCTTGATTTCCGAAGTCACCAAAGGTGTGATAAGCGAGAAGCTTTCTTACGGTATATTGGTTGGTATCGGTTTTTTTCTGACATGGACCGCCAATGTTTTCGAGATTATCAGCTATGCCTCACGGGCCTTTGCAGCATACTACGCAATACAGTGCATAATCGCGACTGCCCGCGCGTTGCGATCCGGGCGCAATGTGCGCGCCTGTCTGTTCGCGGTTATGGCTCTGCTGGGTTTTGCAGTGGTGCTGTTTGGAACACCCGTTGAATGAAGGCTGCTCTGCGAAGTAGGTCCAGAGCCCGAATGTGCCGTCCCAAACGTCACCGACTTTAATCGCCACGAACGAGCCAGTGCCTTTGTTCTGTGGGTGAGCTACCCATAAGAGTTGGCGGCACCACATCAACGCAGAGCGCCGTTGTCCGGCATTGCGTTCGGCCTGCTGGCACTAGGCGCGCAGACTGTCGGGCGAACAGCCAAGCTTCGGTGCGATCGTGCGGTACGCCGCAGTGTTGCTGGTGTAATCTCCGCGGTTCTCTCGAAACAGTCGAACTCCGCGTTCGCGAAATTCAGCCGGATAGGCGGGGGTGAATCACCTTGTCGTCATGGGGCTCACTCTTTGAGTGTTGTACTCTCCGGTAAACCCGGGGCGGTTCATTCAATACGTTGCCGCTTGGATATGTTACAGGCAAGAAGGGTGACTTTACCCAGCTTGGCTTGTGCAAGGTGAACCGTCGTAGAGCCGAACGGCGACGGTTTTTCGGCTAATGGCGAGCCTTCAAAAACAGGGTTCCCAAAAAAGCGCATTAGCGCATTTAGGGGGGATTACCTCGCCAAATGACATCGTTAATGCAACAGTCCCGTTCCGGTTGGCACCGAAACATCTTGCCCTTACGTTAATCTGGTGGTTTTATGAACTAAAGCCACATGCATCTCTGATTTATTGCTTGTTTCCCTGTTGCCGACTTCGCCTGGTGCAACGGGGCCTGACCCATACAAGGATAGGAAAGGCAAAGACGACCAACATAATAAAGGGAGGAAGCCATGTCTCAGAGACAGTTCGTGGCACGGGCTTTGGTACGGGGAGTCGCTGCTCCGGTGGTGTTTCTTTGCGGAGTTTTGGCGGGACCACTGTTTGCGCAGGACAGCGGGAACGCAATACAGCGCGACATCACTTTTACCACCTGGACCGGGGTCTATATGCGCAGCCAGATGCTGGGGTTCGTGCGGCCCTATGAGGTAGCCAATGGCGTGCGGGTCCATGTGGAGCATTACGATGGCGGTATCGCCGAGATCCGCGATCAGGTGGAGTCAGCCAATGTCGTCTGGGACGTTGTTGACCTGACTCAGGCCGATTCCGTGCGGGCCTGTAAAGAGGGGCTTTTGGAGGACCTGTCCGACATCAGCCTGCCCGCAGGCGTGGATGGCACTCCGTTCCGCGATGATTTCATACCCGACGCACTGAACACATGCGGGGTGGGGGTGATCGAATGGGCCACGGCGTTTGCCTATTCCAATGCCGCCTTCTCGGACAGTCCCCCCAGCAGCCTGAACGATTTCTTCGACACCGATACCTATCCGGGACGCCGCGCGATCCGCAATGACCCCACGGTGATCATGGAATGGGCACTGATGGCGGACGGGGTGGCACGTGACGATGTCTATGCCACGCTGGAAACCGAGGACGGTGTGGCGCGGGCGTTGAAGGTCATGGATGCGATCAAACCCGGGCTTCGGGTCTGGTCCACCGGGCTTGAGCCTGTCCGGCTGTTGAATTCGGACGAGGTCGTCATGTCCTCGATATGGGCGACCACCGGGGCCGAAGCCGCAGAAGAGAATGGCGCGGATTTTACGATAGTCTTCGATGGCCGGGTGATGGAACTGGATCTGTTCGGCATTCCAAAGGGCAGTCTGAACAAGGAGGCAGCCACCCACTTCATCCAGTTTGCAAGCTCATCGGAGTCTCTGGCCAGGATGGCCAGCTACCTGCCGAACGGGCCGACGCGCAAATCTTCGCTGGCGCTTTTGTCCGAAGAAACGCTGGCAAAAATTCCCAACAGCCCGATCTATGACGATCAACGCAGCATCATTTCGGATGCCGAATGGTGGTCCAGGAACCATGGCCGCCTTGAAGAGGTGTTTCAGGAATGGCTTACAACAAGTACCCAGCGTGGTCCCGC
>PDWJ01000235.1_pt1 | contig 83797 bp, 90 predicted proteins | sample 1430881 | NCBI WGS metagenome assembly PDWJ01 (sample SAMN01162460, study PRJNA174530) | Oral metagenome, whole genome shotgun sequencing project. | biome: Marine environment; feature: Marine mammal; material: Swab sample of the gingival sulcus; isolation source: swab sample of gingival sulcus...
TCTTCTTCATTTAAAAGAAACTGAATTTCGCTTTAATCTTCGCAATAAAAACTTGTATAAAGTATTGTTAAATTTACTTAAGCAAAGACCTTTATGAGGTCGTTTGCTTCCTAAGCCCCTATTCAAATAATAATGCAATTTCACGGAGAGATACGACTCAGTTCGCCGTATTGGCTGTAGAAAAAGGTTTGCTACAGGGTCAGTAATTGTCCGCCTTCCTCACGCAAGGGCACCTTGCCGGCCACCTTAGCGATAATTCTTCCCGGTCTGGCGAGCCGATCTGTATTACGGGAAAAAAGCAGACCGTCTGTTTTCGCAACAATTTTGGTTACCCGATACTCTTCATTTTGGGCAAGCGGGTTCATGATTTCGGCAACAGTTTCGCCTTTATCTACAGTATCCCCGACTTTTTTTGCATACGAGACGATACCGGGAGCAGTTGCCTTAATATAATCCACTCCGGTTAATGGAGTGGCATCATTCTTCAAATCCGGCAGCGGTGGTGGATTTCCGACGATCGCCCCTCGGTTCTGTAAAAAGGCATAAATATTTCTGGCATCCTGACGGGCCTGTCTGACATCGGTATTGGCAATACCACGGAGTTCAACAGTAGCAGAAAAACAGGCGGGAGGGATCGGATGAGCTGGAAAACGTTTTGCCAGCTGCCACCAGATGCCACTATTTGCCTCATCAAAGGGAAAGCCACCCGATTCGACGGCAAGAAACGTGGCTTCGGCACCAAGGTAGGCGGCCAGATCTGCTCCGTCCGGCCATAACGGAGTCCCCAGATAGAGGTGCAATACCGCCTCATAATCGCAATGCAGATCGAGGACAATATCAGCATCATGAGACAACGTGAACAGGATATGTTTCAATGCCGCCGCTTCATCTTCCGGCTCCAAAGCGGTCAGGATCCGAGAAGTAACGTCCCTGATCAGATCGATATTCCGGGAAGGACTGGACGTCAGCCTGCCCTTGATTTTTCCGGTAATGGCATCAAGCATATCCAGATGTTGCCGATTAAAATTAATCGCGTTGAAAAAATCAAACCGACCGTGGAGATACTCATCACGCCATTGCGAAAGACCAATCGGGTTGGCTGCAGGTACAACAACAATCTCTCCGTTTATACACCCTTGTGCATCAGCCTCATCAAGCATCCGTCTCAACAAAAACAAGACGACATAACCTGGTGCCTCGTCGGCATGCAGCCCGGCCTGCAGATACACTTTGGGGCCTGCCTTTTTACCAATATAGCGAATGATTTCCAGGGAACGACAGGTACCAGGACTGGTTTTCGGTAAATATTTTTTCTCAATGTCTTTCACGGTGGTGCCTCAATGACCGGAGTTGGTGTCGATTGTGGCTGGAGGTGGGCAAACCACCTTTTCTCCAGTCGTTTGATGAGGAATACAATAACAAAGGTTAACCCCAGATAGAGCACTGCTGCGCTGAGAAAGGCCTCATAAGGACTGTAATACCGTGAGTTGACAATACGTGCTGCACCGGTAATGTCTACAATGGTGATCACGCTGGCAAGAGAGCTGCCATGAAGCATGAAAATGATCTCATTGCTGTACGCAGGCAATGCCCTTCTAAAGGCACTGGGCAGGATGATTCTTCTCAGCATCATCATTTTCGACATTCCAGCCGCCAGAGCCGCTTCAACTTCACCATGAGCTGTGGCTTTGATTGCTCCGCTGATAATTTCCACGGTATAGGCACCAGTATTCAAGGTGAAGGCAAACAGTGCACAGAAGTAGGCTTCGCGAAAGAAAGGCCAGAGAAAACTGTCCTTGATCAGGTCAAACTGTCCAAATCCATAATAGACAAGAAACATCTGGATCAGCAGCGGTGTTCCCCTGAAGAAGTAGACAAAGGCCCTGATCGGAAGCTCGACAAACCATTTACCCGAATTACGGAGAACGGCAAGCGGTATTGCTATCAACAACCCGATTGCCAGAGATGCCAATACGAGGATGACTGTGTTCTGTAATCCTTCAAGAAAAATGGGGTAGTTTTCCTGCAGAATTGAAAAATCCATGACTACACCTCCCTGACCCCGACACTATAGCGTTTTTCGAAATATTTGAGGATGTAGATGGAAATGGTCGTTATTATCAGGTAATTGATCGCGACAACCAGATAAAAGGTAAACGGTTTACGGGTAGCACCGGCTGCCAACCCTGCCTTTCTGACCATATCGTCAAGACCGATAATTGAAACCAGCGCGGTGGTCTTGATTAACACCAGCCAGTTGTTGCCAAAACCGGGTAAAGCGTGCCGTACCATCTGCGGCAGGGTAACGCGTCTGAACGCGAGCATGCCACTCATACCATATGCCCGGCCTGCCTCTATCTGCCCCTTGTCAACAGCGAGAATCGCTCCTCTAAAGGTTTCGGTCATATAAGCGCCGAAAATAAAGCCAATGGTTGAAACACCAGCGATAAAGGGATTGATGTCGATATATTCTTCATACCCAAATAACGGACCAATCTGGTTGATAAAAACCTGTCCCCCAAAGAAGACCAGCAGCATCAGGACAAGATCCGGAATACCACGGATGATTGTCGTATATAACTGGCCGATAAATTGCATAGAACGCCAGCGTGACAGCTTGGACAATGCCCCGGCAATGCCTAAAAGCATGGCAATAATCAGTGATATCAATGATACTTCCAAAGAGATTACCGTTCCTTCAAATATGGAAGGCCCGTAACCATGTAAATTGAACATGAAATATGGTTCCGAGAAAAGAAACCGCACCGGCTGCCTGGGCAGACCGGTGCGGGATTGCATTGATTATCTGGGAAAATCAATCTCCGTATACGTCAAAGCCGAAATATTTGTCCTGAATCTGTTTATAGGTTCCATCACTTCTAATTTGCTGTATTGCCTGGTTGAATTTCTCTACCAGATCGGTATCTTTCTTTCTAATAGCAATACCGGCACCATCACCAAACCATTTTCGATCAGTGAGATCCGGGCCGATGAACTGATAATCTGCACCTTCCGGCTTTTTCAAGAAGCCATCGGAAAGGGCAACACTGTCAGCAAGTAACAGATCAACCCGCCCTGCTGTAAGGTCGAGATATGCCTCATCCTGGCTGCCATAGCGCTTGATTTCAACATCCTTTCCATAGTTGTCGGTCAGGTAACGGTCATGAATGGTAGCCCGCTGAACACCAACTTTCTTACCCTTGATGCTTTCCCGGGAAAATTCAGGTATTGCTCCTTTCCTGCAGATGAATTTAGCCGGTGTCTGGTAGTATTTGCCGGCAAATGCAACTTTTTTCTTGCGTTCTTCAGTAATGGACATCGAAGCAATAATCGCATCATATTTCCTGGCAAGCAAGGCCGGGATAATACCATCCCAATCCTGAGCTACCAATGTTACTTCGGCTCCCATCGCCTTACCGAGAGCCAGCGCAATATCGATATCAAAACCGGCCAGTGTACCGTCAGGTTTTGTATAGCTAAAAGGAGGATAGGCGCCTTCGACACCGATACGAATTTTTTTCCAGTCCTTGGCGACACCACTGCCGGTAGACATGATAAAAACGCTCAGGGTAAGAAAAAACATAATTTTTTTCATCTCGACTCTCCTCTTCTTGATGCTATTTCTCTGTTACGCTGCCTTTTATCAGACCATCGCCGCAATAAAATTACGGAATCGATCTGAATGCGGATTATCAAAAACCTGCGATGGTGAACCGTCTTCAAGTATTTGCCCCTGATCAAGAAAAATAACCCGGGATGAAACTTCCCTGGCAAAAGCCATTTCGTGGGTTACAACGATCATGGTTCGCCCTTCTTCAGCAAGATCGTGCATTACCTGAAGCACTTCTCCAACCAGCTCAGGATCAAGTGATGAGGTCGGCTCGTCAAACAAGATAACCTCTGGTTCCATTGCAAGAGCCCGGGCAATCGCCGCCCGCTGCTGCTGACCACCGGACAGGTGCACGGGATACATGTTCAGCTTATCACCAATACCGACCTTTTCCAGATAACGCTGGGCTTTACGGCGAGCTTCCTCCTTCGGAACCTTGAGAACATGTACCGGCGCCTCTATCACGTTTTCAAGAATGGTCATATGGGACCAGAGATTAAACTGCTGGAAAACCATGGCCAGCCGTGTCCTGATACGCTCCACCTGTCTGGCATCAGCCGGCAGATATTCTCCCCGCCGGTTTTTCTTCATTCGAACCAGTTCTCCTGATACTTTCAAGATTCCATCGTCCGGAATTTCAAGCAGATTTATACAACGAAGCAACGTCGATTTTCCTGAACCACTCGGTCCAAGAACGGATATGACATCCCCCTCGCAGGCGGTCAAAGATATTCCTGCCAACACCTCGTGTTCGCCAAAACGTTTATGTATATTTTCAAGCTCTATGGAAGCCTGTCTTTCACTCATAAGAATGTGCCGATAGCAGTTAATATGAAAAAGGTCAGTAATGCTTACTTGTATCCTGCTATTTATAGAGCAAGCTGAGAAAAAGTCAAACCAAAACGAGTGTCCTGCGAAAAAGGGGGCATTGCAGGAAATGATTGCGATTTTGCAAAAAATTATTATCAGTTAATAAACTGATACACAAAAGGGGGCATTACTGCCATCTATTATCTAAAGGGAAACCATGACAGAAAAAGCAACGTTACTGATTGGAAACGAACGGTATGAATTTCCTCTATTATCCGGCAGCGAAAATGAGAAATGTATTGATATAGGAAATCTGCGAGCCACCACCGGATGTATCACCATGGATCCCGGATATGGTAATACCGGTTCCTGTTATTCGTCGATAACCTATGTAGATGGGAAAAACGGTGTGTTGCGCTACCGTGGTTATCCCATTGAAGAACTTGCCGAAAAAATAGGTTTTGTTGAGGCTGCCTATCTGATCCTATACGGAGAACTGCCGACAATCAGCCAATTGAATGATTTTCGACTCGCACTGGCAGAACATGCACCGATTCATACGAACCTTGAACACCACTTTTCCGGTTTTCCGAAATCGGCACCGCCGATGGCCATCTTATCGGCAATGCTGAACCTGGTCTCCTGTTTTCATCCCGAAGTCCTTGATGTTCATTCAGAAGGACCCGGATTTGACCGGACAGTCGCGTTACTGCTCTCGAAAGTACGGACCATTGCTGCCTTTTCATACCGGATGGCCGCCGGTAAACCATTGAATCATCCGAATCCGAATCTCAGCTACTGCAATAATTTCCTGCATATGATGTTTTCAGAACCTTATCAGGAATACCAGCCTCATGAGGTGATAGAGAAGGCCCTCAGCCTCTTTTTGGTCCTCCATGCCGATCATGAACAGAACTGTTCAACGTCAACGGTACGGGTGGTCGGCAGTTCCCGGGCAAACCTCTTCAGTTCCGTATCAGCTGGGGTCTGTGCCTTGTGGGGACCACTTCATGGCGGAGCAAACACTGCGGTGGTCAAGATGCTTGAAGACATACGGACCTCCGGCAAGCCACTTGATCATTATCTCGACCGGGCCAAAGACAGGAATGACCATTTCAGACTGATGGGATTTGGCCACCGGGTGTATAAAAATTTTGATCCCCGTTCTCTTATTCTGAAAAAACGGGTGTACGACGTTCTCAATCAATTACAAAAAGATGATCCACTGTTGGAGATAGCGCTGAGACTCGAAGAGAAGACGCTGAAGGATGACTATTTCATCTGCCGCAACCTCTATCCCAATGTCGATTTTTACAGTGGTATCCTCCTTCGGGCTATAGGAATTCCACTGAACATGTATAACGTGCTGTTTGCAATCGGCCGGATGCCAGGCTGGATCTCAAACTGGCGTGAACTGCTCGAGCATAAACAGAGGATCTCACGCCCACGACAGATTTATACGGGTTCAACCAGCAGAGCCTTCGTTCCTGCAGAAGAGCGGTAATGGTCTCAACTTCGATGAAAACATGGCGATTATCAGGCTGACACCCCTTTTTGCCCGTTTCCCCGTCTTTATAGAAAAGACTGATAAGACCGGCAAAAACGGATGAGAACAGACCAGGCTCCCCATACTCATTTTCCGTCATATCCAGAGTATTTCTCATCTACCCGTCTGTTCTCTGTCGAACGTTTTTCTGATCTTGATCAGTATACCTTCAGGCGAACAAATACCGGAACACGATGAGACACACACTGCCCTGTAATCAAAGATAGCGAACAGTAATCCGGCATAATCCCCAGTGCATAGTCTTTGCCACGTTTTCATCACCTCTGCATTTTTTAGAAACCGTCAATAGTGGACAGTCCTCAGGAAAAAAACAAAATAAATACCCGAAAAATATTACCGCCACTGATAGCGTTCATGTAATCTGTCAATCTGAGCCAGACGCTCCTCTTCCGTCCATCCGAGCATATCCTTCATGATCCCTGAAACTTTTTGCACAACATCTTCACCTGGATGGCCAATCGTACCAAGCCCCGTGCGGGCAATGATAACATCGTCGAGCGTGCATGCCATTTCATGTTCAACAGCCCAGGCGATTTCTCCGGTTATCGTCTCCCGATCCTTGCTCAACAAGGTAAAAGAGCCATCTTGGCGCTCCATGAAAGAAACGAGGGCATCAATCTCAGAACCATATGAGATAACAAGATTTTTAATAACCTCAGGAGACAAAAGTTCACGGTATTGCTGTTGTTTGTCCCTGATAAAATCTTCAAGATGGTCAATATCCCCACCAACAAGCGGATATTCTGCTGTCTTACATGGCATCGAAGAACCGCCAAGCCTTGACGCAACCAGGTCAACGGCCTGTTCCGCAATTGTCCGTGCTGTTGTATACTTGGCTCCAAGCACGGAAACCATCCCGCTGATATTGTCTTGATCAGCGTGATCAACAACCTGATACTCTCCTGTCCCCTGATACGTATCGGCCTTTATTTCGTCACTAATCAACGGGTACAATCCGGTAAATGCATAATCAATATCCGATTCCTCCAGGTTCACATCCGGAACCAGTGCGTTAATATCACATATAAAATCCTGTATATCCGTTGCGGTCACGCCAACCGCGTCAAGATCGCCATGATAGGGAACATTTGTAGTACCAATCAACGACTTTCCCCGCCATGGAATAATAAAAATATGTCTTCCTCCCCTGGTTACAAGGCCTTCTGTTTTTTTACCGCTGCTCAAAGCAAGCGCGTATTTTTCCTCAATCTGACGGGTTACCAGGTGCACTCCTTTCGAGAAACCGGTTGTTTCCCGTTGAAGCCGTAACCCGTTGATCCGACGATTCAAGCCCGGCAAAAAGGGGCCGGCAGCATTGACCACTATTTTTGCCTTTATCCTGAAAGGTCTGTCGTTGATTCGATCATGACAGACAGCACCGGACACCTTTCTGTTTTTTATGATAAATTCTGTGCATTCAGCATAATTAGCAACGACAGCATCGTTTGCAACCGCCGTTTTTATAAATGCCAGGGTCATTCGTTCCGAATTATGCATATGCGTTTCGAACAGGGTATAACCACCGGTGACATCATCGACAGTACCCAGTCTTGAAACAAGGCGGACTAATTTTTCTCTGCCATACCATTTGCCAAACGGTATTTTTTTCGCGTGATCCGCTATTCTTCCATTTAATCCCACACAGATCAGGCGGTACAGCCACATGCCGACAATGAGCGCGAGCCGACCTTTCATCAAACTGCCCCTGACCGTCGGAACAATAAAAGGAATATTGGTCGTGATGTGCGGGGCAATAACCTGAAAACAGGACCGTTCCCGCGCCGATTCACGAACTTTTCCAAACTGGAGTTTCTGAAGATAGCGGATACCACCATGCAACAGCTTAGACGAGGCCGCCGACGTACGCATACCAAAATCGTTTTTTTCTACCAGTGCTGTCTTCAGACCTCTGAGAGCGGCATCATGTGCCACGCAGGCACCGGTAATACCTCCACCAATGACGATAAGATCAAACTCCTCCGTTTCCAACGCATGTATATTTCGTTTCATCATACAATCATTTAATTCTTTTTGATTCGTTAAACGCAGCCTCTGACAGGTATACTTCCGCATCTTTCAAGCGGTTGGCAGCCGCATCTTTACCGGACAGTTCAGGAGTACCGGTAAAAGGCCATTCAATACCAATATCGGGATCATTCCAGATAATTTCCCGTTCATATTCCGGGGCATAAAAATTGGTTGCCTTGTAAAGGAAATCGGCTGATTCGGAAAGCACCAGAAATCCATGACCAAAACCGGGAGGAATCCAGAACAGCCGTTTATTTTCATCTGAAAGCACAACGCCGGCCCACATACCAAAAGTCGGCGAAAAACGACGCAGATCGACGGCAACATCAAATACTTCACCGGCAACAACCCGCACCAGCTTTCCCTGAGGCTGTTTGATCTGGTAATGTAATCCCCGTAACACTCCGCGGCTTGAACGTGAGTGATTATCCTGAACGAAATCAAGATCAACCCCTGTCGCTTCACGCCACACCTTCTGATTGAAACTCTCCATAAAAAAACCACGTTCATCCCCAAAAACCTTCGGTTCAAGGATGAGGACATCTGGAATATCTGTTTTAATCACATTCATTTGTCTCGTTACTCCACAGGCAGCATTTATCTGTTTTCATACATGTCCCGGTAATAATCACGATAGGAGCCATCCACTACTGCCGCGACCCATTCACGGTTATCCAGGTACCAGTCAATGGTCTTTTCTATCCCCTTTTCAAAGGATATAGCTGGCTGCCATCCGAGCTCCTCCGAGATTCTGGTCGCGTCTATGGCATAACGTCGATCATGCCCCAGCCGGTCACTGACAAAGGTGATGAGCTCCGTTCTCGGTCTGCCATTTGGCAACAGTCCCACTTTTCGATCGAGCGTATCACAGATCAGACGGACAACATCTTTGTTCTGTTTTTCGTTATTACCACCAATATTATACCTGCGTCCGGGCCGTCCTTTTTCAAGAACAGCGACAATCGCCTGACAATGATCGACGACATAGAGCCAGTCCCGGATATTTTTTCCATCACCATAGACCGGAAGTTTTTTACCCTGCATCGCGTTGTTGAAAATCAGCGGAATCAATTTTTCCGGGAACTGATAAGGACCGTAATTATTTGAACAATTCGTTATTATCGTCGGTAGACCGTAGGTATGATAATAAGCCGAAACCAGGTGGTCAGAGGAAGCCTTTGAGGCCGAATAGGGAGACCGGGGATCAAAAGGCGTTGTTTCAGAAAAAAATCCTGTTTCCCCGAGCGAGCCATAAACCTCATCGGTACTCACATGAAGAAACAGAGGAGCATCGACACGGCTGCTGTCGTCCATCCATGCATTCCTGGCAGCCTCAAGCAGGGTAAAGGTGCCGACAATATTAGTCCTGATAAAATCGGCCGGACCGGTAATTGACCGGTCCACATGGGACTCAGCTGCAAAGTGAACAACAATATCTATTCTTTCTTCCGTAAACAGTGACTCCAGAAGAACCACATCACCAATATCACCTTTTACAAACCGGTAGTTTTCACCCTCTTCAATTCCGGCCAGATTCTGCAGATTTCCCGCGTAGGTCAGCTTGTCGAGATTGATCAGTCGCCACGATCGTTTTTCCTGATTCAACAATCTGACAAAATTGGCTCCAATAAAGCCGCAGCCGCCGGTGACAAGTACTGTTTTCTGATTATCCATATCCTTCTGCCGTTTTTTATTGCATTCTCTGAAAAAAAACCTATCCTTTTCAATTCTCATCACGCTGTGAACAAACAATGCTGGTGCCAACAGCGGGACAGACCATCCCTCTCTGACAAAGCCGTTTTCAGTGGTAAAAGATAATAATCGCCGAAAAAACAGAGGGCACCAGCACGGATGCATTTTTTCAGTGCATGTTTATACTCAGTCAACACAAATAAGCAAAGGACATTTTTATAACAAGATGAGCAACAAGATAGAACGGGAAATAGCCAGACGCCGGACATTTGGTATTATCAGTCATCCCGATGCCGGAAAAACCACCCTTACTGAAAAACTGCTTCTTTACGGCGGCGCGATTAACATGGCAGGAGCGGTCAAATCACGGAAAGCCGAACGACACGCAACCAGTGACTGGATGGCTATTGAGCAGGAACGGGGGATCTCGGTAACAACCTCAGTCATGAAATTTACCTACCGGGATTTTGAAATCAATCTTCTCGACACCCCCGGTCACCAGGACTTCTCAGAAGATACCTATCGTGTTCTGACTGCCGTCGACTCTGCCGTTATGGTCATTGACAGCGCCAAGGGGGTAGAAACCCAGACAGAAAAACTGATGGAAGTCTGCCGGATGAGGAACACACCGCTCATTACCTTTATCAATAAACTCGACCGGGAAGGACAACCACCGTTGGCTCTCCTCGACGAAATCGAGGATAAACTGCAAATCGAATGTTCCCCGCTGACCTGGCCAATTGGAATGGGGAAACGCTTCAAGGGCGTCTATAATCTTTTCAGGAAAGAACTTCAATTGTTCAGCCCCGGATCTGAAACCCGGGATCAGGAACGAATCACCATCTCGAGCCTTGACGATCCGCAGCTTGTCACACTGCTTGGCACTCAAGCGGAAGAACTGCGGGAGGATATTGAACTGCTGGAAGGAGCGTCAAATCCATTTGCATACGAACAGTACCGAAACGCCGTACAAACACCTGTTTTTTTTGGAAGCGCGGTCAATAATTTCGGTATCCGCGAGATGCTGGACACCTTCGTTGAAATGGCCCCGGCTCCAGGTATCAGAAAGGCAGTCACACGGGATGTCAGTCCTGCTGAAAAAGATTTTTCAGGCTTTGTTTTCAAGATTCAGGCAAACATGAATCCCGCTCACCGCGATCGCATTGCCTTTCTGCGCATCTGTTCCGGTACCTTTAGAAAGGGTATGAAAGTAAAACATCACCGTATCGGTAAAGAAATCCCTCTTGCCAACGCCACCATTTTCATGGCCCAGGACCGTGAAAACGTCGAAACTGCATGGCCGGGAGACATTATCGGTCTCCATAATCACGGTACCATCAAGATTGGTGATACCTTCAGCCTGAAAGAACCGCTGAAATTTACCGGAGTACCCAGCTTCGCCCCGGAACATTTTCGCCGGGTTCTGTTGAAAAATCCCTTAAAAACAAAACAATTACAAAAAGGGTTGGTTCAGCTTGCAGAAGAAGGGGCTGTTCAGGTTTTCAGGCCAAAGATCGGGGCCGATTACATCATCGGAGCCGTTGGTGTTCTGCAATTCGAAGTCACCATGGCCCGGCTGAAAAATGAATATGGGGTCGATGCCGTTTATGAACCGGTCGATTATCAGGCAGCACGCTGGGTCAGCTGTAAAGACAAGAAGAAAATGAGTGAATTTGAACGGTTAAACCGGTCATCACTGGCAACTGACTCAGAAGGGTTCCTGACCTACCTGGCACAAAACGAATGGATGCTGAAGTTCTTTATGGAAAAATGGCCCGATATCGAATTTCACAAAACCAGAGAAACTATTTAAAAACATCCTTGTCCACTTGAAAAAAACACCACCAATCAACTCACGCCATCGACAAACACAAGAGCATGCCCTTCGGTCAGCGCCTGAGCCGTCTTCTTCCTGGCTCCGGTTATGATTCTTTGAATCGTACCCCGCGAAACCCCCATTTTTTTCCCTGCCTCTTCTTGAGTCAATCCTTCAAAATCACAAAGACGCAAGGCTTCAAGTTCATCACGATGCAGGTTGATCTGCTGGAGGTCCTGTAGCGGATTTCCCGTTGGTTTGAAGGCTCTTCCGCAAAAGTCCCCTTCACAATATCTTGTCTTTTTCGGTCGTGGCGACATAATCTCTTTATAAACAATAATGAAAGCACAACGTATTGACCATGGTCCTGCTCATTGTATCACCTATATACAGAGGGATTGAGAAAAATGCAACCGGATCGCCATTCTGATATGTTCAGGGATGACAAAGCCAATAGACACGCCCTCTGTTTTCATGTATATAAAAGAAAAACCAGTTTGATCGTACCTTAAACCATGGTATCAGCAAGCTGTGCTCTGGAAAATCCATTATAAATCCTCTGTAATTGTTAATAAGAGCCGGAACAACCGGTTTACGATACGTATGTCACCACGATTTGTCCCCGTTTTTCTTTTTGTCACGGTCTGCTTCCTTTTTTCTGCCACCAGCCTGCTTTCCGGTGAAACACCTGATTCACAGCCATATGTTACTGATATCATCATTACGACATCTGAAACCCACCTGCTGCTCTTTGGCGAATTACACAATAGTTTCACCAGCGAGATGATTGACGGACTCCATAGCGGTATTCCGGTCAAATTCTCGTTCTTTATCACCCTTGAAGAAAATGTGCCGTACTGGCCAGACAGGGAAATGACATCAATTGAGTTTTCACATATCCTCCGTTATGACACCCTCAAAGAACAATACGTGGTGAAAACAGAAGAAACCAACAAAAAAGAAATCATTTACAGAAACCTTCCTGAAGCGACAAAAAACATGAACGAGATCAACGGCCTGAAAATCACCAAACTCAGCAACCTGAGTCCTGATGTAACCTACCGACTGAAAGTGAAAGCCGACCTCTATAAAAAGACGCTGCCGATGAGCCTGCACACCTTCATCCCGTTTGTTTCCTGGTGGGATCTGAATACCGACTGGCATGCGGTAGAATTCACCTATTGACCCGGATACCATGAAAGAACAGACACCGGCAACCGGACATCCCCCGATTCAGCAGGAAATCCTGCCGATCCGTTCTTTTATAACCAAAGAACAACGACAGAAGAAAAAAAGACTGATCCGCCGAATTATCATTTTCTGTCTATGCCTTATTCCCTTCTTCATCTGGCTCCAGAATACGCTTTTCAAAAAAAGTCTGGAGTTACCCGTTAACAGCAATATCATTATATTCGCGCTGATCAACATCAATGTCATCCTGCTGCTGATTGTTCTGTTCCTCATCCTCAGAAACCTGGCGGAACTGCTCTTTGAACGAAAATTGAACATCCTGGGCAGCAGACTGAGAACCAAACTGGTTATTTCTTTTTTGTCTCTTTCACTGATTCCGACCATATTCCTCTTTTTCGTCGCCCTTCAATTTGTCTCCTCAAGTGTTGATTACTGGTTTAACGCCAGCATAGAAAATTCACTGCAGGAATCCTTATCTCTCGCCCAAACATTGATTCAGGATGCAAAGGACCAGACAGAAACAACAGGAGCAGCCATCGCCGAGCGCCTTGAAAAAGCGGGAACGACCTTATCCTCATCCAAGGCAATCGAACAATTTTTAAAAGAGACCATAAATCAGGTACCCGAAGGAATTCCACTCGGTCTGACAATCATCTACGGTAATAATCAGGCTTCAGTCTCTGCGCTCACCAACGAACTCCAGGGCACGCTATTGCCCGGGATTTCGGTCACCATGGTTCAGAACGTTATAAAACGAAAGAGTGTCGAATCAATCATTCAGGATTCCAACAAGGGAGACCTGATCCGAAACATCCGGTCGGTCAGTATCGACTCTGACAACAAATCAGGAATGATACTGGTCACCACCGCCCTGATCAGCAGCGATAAACTGGCACAGATGACCCAGATTTCACAGGGGATTGAGGACTACCGTCAACGAAAGCACCTGAAAGGTCCTTTTAAATTCTGGTTGTTACTCTTCTTGCTGATCGTCACCCTGCTCATTATTTTTGCGGCCATCTGGTTTGGAATCAAGATCGCTCACAGCATAACGGAACCGGTAGATAAACTGGTCAGAGCTACCAGACGTATCTCCGATGGCGACTTTAATTTTTCAATGGACGGCGAGATAGCCAACGACGAGATCGGCCAGCTCGTTTCATCATTCAATGCAATGACGGCCAATATAAACAGCAGTAACATGAAACTGGCAAAAACCCACCGAGCCCTTGAAGAGAGTTATCTTGACTCAGACCGCAGAAGAAAATATACCGAAATCATTCTTCAAAATGTATCGGCCGGTGTCATCTCGCTTGACGACCACGGACGCATCACCACAATCAACCACTTTGCCGAAAAACTACTGGGAATAGACCGCAGGCAGTATATCAACATGACGTATCGTGAAGCACTTCCTGCCGAATACACCCTTATCCTTGACCGGTTCATGGAAGAATTATACGTTACCAGCAAGTTATCAATTGAACAGCATCTGAAAGTGACGATCAATCGTAATACCCTTTCCCTGCTGATCAACTTTACCCGGCTGGAAGATGATGACGGCAGACCGCTCGGTTTTGTTCTGGTTTTCGACAATTTGACCAAACTTGAAAAAATGCAGCGCATGGCAGCCTGGCGTGAAGTAGCGCGACGCATAGCTCACGAGATCAAAAATCCGCTTACCCCTATCCAGCTCTCCGCGCAGCGTCTTCGTCGACGTTACCCGGAAATATTGACCGCAAAAGACTCCATTTTCGATCAATGCACCAGAACAATCATCAACCAGGTTGACGAATTGAAACGGCTGGTCAGCGAATTTTCACAATTTGCCCGTATGCCGAAAATCAATAAAGCCAGAGCCGACCTGACAAAACTTGCTCAGGAGACTCTGATACTCTACCGGGAAGGACACAAGCACATTACATTCACCTGCACAGCGGAACAAACAATCCCTCCCTTCAATTTTGATGCGGAACAGATCAAACGGTGTATCATTAACCTCATCGATAACGCCGTGGCCGTTCTCGACAACGGTGGTAATATCGATATATCGATAAAACACCATCCAGAATCCGATACGATACTGCTCTTCGTCGCTGATAACGGCCCCGGTATCTCCAAAAACAACAAGCAGAGACTATTCGAACCATATTTCTCAACAAAAAAATCCGGGACCGGTCTGGGGCTGGCAATCGTCTCAACCATCGTCTCTGATCATGGTGGTTATATACGCGTACAGGATAATACTCCCCACGGATCTATCTTTGTGCTAGAATTACCGTTTTCAGAAACACCGTTTCCGGAACACAGCCATAACGAATTTCATAACGATTATTAACCAGACGGAACAAGAACGGTCCCTGTATTCATGGAAAAGAAAATTCTTATCATAGATGATGAGGCTTCTATCAGGGAGTCTCTTTCCGGAATCCTTGAAGATGAAGGTTTTGCCGCCATATCTGCGCCTTCTGCAGAAGAGGGACTGAAGCTCCTCGATGCCGAAACCATTGACCTGGTGCTCCTTGATATCTGGCTCGGAAATGGTATCGATGGCCTTGAAGCTCTTGAAACGATAAAGAAGAAACAGGCTCCGCCGGTAATCATGATTTCTGGACACGGAACCATTGAAACGGCAGTCCAGGCGACCCATGCAGGTGCCTACGATTTTATCGAAAAACCGCTCTCCTACGACAAAATAATCCTATCCGTCTCTAACGCTCTACGGTTCGCACAACTCGAACAGGAAAACAGGCTGTTGCGAGAAGATCGGGCTCGTAAGGCGACCATCACCGGAGAATCTCAGGTTATTTCCGCGCTGCGTACCCAAATAGAGATGGTCGCTCCTACCGATGCCTGGGTTTTGATCAGAGGTGATCACGGGACGGGAAAAGAACTGGTGGCCCAGGCCATTCATCGGCTTTCAACCTCCTCCAGTCAACCGATGATTGAGGTCAATTGCGCCGCAATTCCCGAGGAACTGATTGAATCAGAGCTCTTCGGCCATGAAAAGGGTTCGTTCACCGGAGCTCATACCAGCAAACGCGGGAAATTTGACCAGGCAAACGGTGGTATTCTGTTTCTCGATGAAATCGGAGATATGAGCATGAAAACTCAGGCAAAGATCCTGAGAATCCTGCAGGAGCAGAAATTTGAACGGGTTGGCGGCAATAAGACCATCAAAGTCAATGTCAGGGTACTGGCGGCAACAAACAAGAATCTTGAAGAGGAAATCGAAAATGGTACCTTTCGGGCAGATCTCTTCTGGCGTCTCAATGTGGTACCGATAATGGTACCAGACCTGAAAGACCGTCTCGAGGATATCCCACTGCTCGTCGAAGCACTGATGACAGAACTGAGCGAAAAAGGGTTGAAACCAAAGTCTTTTTCCGATTCGGCGCTCAAAACAATGCAGGCTCACTCATGGCCGGGTAATGTCCGGGAGTTAAGAAATTTTATCGAACGGCTGGCCATCATGTGTCCTGAGAAGACCATCGAATCACATCATATCGACACACTACTCGTCCCGGACACCCACACATCAGTGCAACTGGGCAAGGAGACACTCCTTCCCTACCAGACCAATGATTTCAAAGAAGCCCGAAAACGTTTTGAACGGGGATACCTGCAGAGCAAACTCGAAGAAAACAACGGCAATATATCACAAACTGCTGAACAGGTCGGGCTTGAAAGGAGTCACCTCCATAAAAAACTCAAAGGTCTTGGGATCACTTCCTGAAAACCTGAAATTATAACCCAATAAAAAAACACGAGGAACAGGAGCATCATTATGGTATTTCCAGAATATCGTCCCCGTCGTCTGAGAAGAAACGAGGCTATTCGTTCTATGGTCCGAGAGACGCATCTCACCGCCTCTCAACTCATCTATCCGTTTTTCATCATGCCCGGCACAAAAGTCCGACAGGAGATTCCTTCTATGCCGGGAGTCTTCCGTTTCAGCGTCGACCTGCTGGCAGATGAAGCGGAAAAGCTGTTGAACATCGGGATCAAGAGCGTCATTCTTTTTGGACTACCGGAAAAAAAGGATGGTGTCGGCTCAGGTGCCCACGCCAGGAACGGTATCATCCAGCAGGCGATCAGGGAACTGAAAAAAAAGGTCCCCGAACTGATTGTAATCACCGATGTCTGCCTTTGCGAATATACCGATCATGGTCATTGCGGCTGCCTGATCAATAATGAAGTGGATAACGATTCAACCCTTGAAATTCTGGCAAAAACCGCACTTTCTCATGCTCAGGCAGGAGCGGACATGGTTGCCCCGTCAGATATGATGGATGGCCGTATAGCAGAAATAAGGGGAACTCTTGACGAAAACAATTTCGAAATGGTGCCGATCCTGTCCTACGCAGTTAAATACGCATCATCATTTTACGGTCCGTTCCGGGATGCTGCAGATTGCGCACCACAATTTGGCGATCGAAAAAGCTATCAGATGGATCCGGCAAACAGCAGAGAAGCCCTGCGGGAAGCGACTCTCGATATCGAGGAAGGGGCAGATATTTTAATGGTCAAACCGGCGGTCGCCTATCTCGATATTATCTCCCGACTCCGGGATGAATGTGATCATCCGGTCGCCGCCTATCATGTCAGTGGCGAATATGCGATGATCAAAGCGGCAGCAGCAAAGGGCTGGATAGACGAAGATCGGGTGATGGAAGAGACCCTGCTCGCCATCCGCCGAGCCGGTGCAGACCTCATCGTTACCTATTTTGCTGCGGCAATGGCAGAGAAACTGAACATGTAGAAAAGGTTCCGTGTCGGCACGAAAATCATCATCCCTTTTTGCCGGCACGCGTTCCATACCAGAAGAGACAAAATAAAAAACTACCGAAAAAATCAGCAATAATATCAAAAAAATCCGGATAACGACCTGGAACAAATGACTGGTGAAACTCATCGAAACAGCCATAGAGACAGCAGACGGCAACGACCATAACAGCCGTTGGCCAACGCCCCTCTATGATATGAGCGTACCAGACCGTTGCCGCCATCACCATATAAATGACCATATGCACCAGCTTGTCGGCAAAAGGGAAGAAAACAACGTCTGAAAACGTATCGCCGGGCTGATGTGATAGCAGAAAAACAGCCCCCATGACCACCAGCATCGGTACTGCCCGTAACAGAGACCGATTCATTGAGGCTCCCTAGACCTTTTCAGGATCGAGATGGATTTCTTTCAGTTTCGAGGCCGGGACCTTTTTTCTAATCCTCCTGACCGCCGCTGAGATCTCCTGTACCGGACAATCTTCAAGAATAGCGCGTTTCCGGTCACCATACGCAGTTAATTCCATAGCCCGATCAACCACCGCAAAGGTATGACTCCACTCAATCTCTATGATTTCAGAATTCTCGTTAATCGGAACCGGTAACCGCTCTCCGTTACCTGCCAGCTGCACACAATCAGACTGGGTGGCCTCAAAAAGCCAGCCGTTCCCGCCACTGGTGGCAAACAGAACAAAAACACCAAGCTCCTTGATCAACGCCTTTTTCTGTTCGGCGGCCGCAATGATCGTCTCAACAGCTTCCATCAATGTGGTCTTCAATTGCTCTTCAGGAGTCGGCTGATTTTTCCCAGTCAACTGATTCAAGGAACAACAATGTTTATATTTTCTACCGCTGCCACATGGGCATTTCTCATTTCTGCCAATTTTTGCCATGTTCACACCTCACACGCTCCAATAAAACGTCCATCGCAGATATAAATACATATGTGCGTTTCCGTTCTTTTCTCTTTTCCTGTTCAGACGCTCTTCAGCCCCCGATTACGAACCATCTTCAAAACAACCTGAATGACGGGTTACTGAAACAGGTTCATGGTGATTGTCCCATCAGCTGCTGTAGATGTTCGATATTCTTCCGTGCCACTTGGAGCAGGGTAATATCTTCACCAGCATACCCTTCAGGACTTCGCGCACTTTTAGTTGTACCAGTTGCAATCACCTGCTCATACAGCCGGAGTGCCTTGAGATAAGCCCCCTCCTTCTCGAACAGCACCCCGAGATTGATCAGAGCAAACGGATTTCGGGGATTTACCGAAAGAGCCTCATTCAGATATGCTTCTGCCTCCCGATACTGCCCTGCCACCAGTTTTTCGTAACCGATATCAGACAATCGCAGAGAATGCTCAGGATCCTTCTTTTCTCTCAACACCTCCCCGACCCCGGGCATCACCTGTTCAAGCTTGTTCCCCTTCCTCATCGTGACATTGGCAATATCGGCGGGATTTTTGACAATATGCGGTGTTATGAAAATAAACATATTGGTCTTTTCACTGGTAGTCGTCCGCGTTTTAAAAAGCCAGCCAAGAAAGGGAATGTCACCAAGCAGTGGAATCTTCCATTCATTCTCGGTTGTATCCTGGCCGATAATACCACCGATCACAATCGTATCAGTATCACTGACAATCACCGTTGTCTGTGCTGTCCGCTTATAGGTCGTCGGAGTGAGGGTATCCACATTTCCTTTCAACCTCGTTACTTCCGTCTCTATTTCAAGCCTGAGCGTATCTGCCTGGTTGATATGCGGCGTGATACTCAACCGGGTGGCGACATCCTTATACGCATATTGGCTGTAATCCTGTTCACTCGCCGTCGTGTTCCGGCTGGTAATATAGGGAACAGTTTCACCAACGGAAATCTCTGCCTTTTTATTATCGGTGGTTAGAATCTGCGGCGTGGATATGATATTGATATCGGAATCGGTTTTATAGGCCCTGAGGAATGCGGCTATATTGGGAAAGGTGATGCCGCCAATTTTAAGCCCTTCCTTCATAATACCAAAGGAATAACCGGCAGGAAGGACAGGAGTGGCGGAGTTGAAGGCTCCAAGGATATGATCATAAGCAGTACCATTATTACCACTGAAGCCAGTTACCAAGGTACCACTTTTATTATCAAACGTGCCGCCAGTAAGCCACTGAACACCGACATCAAAGGTTTTGTCCATATCCACCTCCATGATAAGCGCTTCGAGATAGACCATTCTCCGCGGGATATCAAGTTTTTTAATCACCTCCTCAATAACCGCATATTCTGAACGTGAGGCCGTAATAATCAACGCATTGGTCTCTTCATCAGCCATGATACTGACACGTTTTGAGATAGCCGGTATCTTGCCCTTCTCCTCCTTTTCGTCCTGCTGCTGCGGTAACGCATTCAAAACTCTGGCCAGCTCGGCGGCAGTGGCGTTCTGCAGATAAAAGACATGAATAGTACCTTCTCCCCGTTCGGCCTCGGTATCAAGGGTTTTAACCAGTCCCCTGACCCGTTCGATATCGGCAGGTTCAGCGAGTACAATCAGCGTATTGATCCGTTCATACGGGACGACCTTCACTGGCGCTCTGGTCGTGCCATTTTTCCCTTTTGCTCCCGTTGCCGCTGACTTCTGAAATACTGTCGTCAACAGGGCCGAAATGTTTGTGGCATTGCCAAATTTCAACGGAATCGCCACAATCTCTTCCCTTGAGTATTCGACATCAAGCGTCTCGATAATCTTCAGCAGCCGTTTGATATTGGACAAGGTTTCGGTAACAATCAGCATCCCGGACGGGGTATGCGGTATTACCATCGACGTCTTGGACACCAGCGGCTGCAACACTTTCTGCATTTCGACCGGCGTCGTGTAGGTCAAGGGTATCAGCTGGGTCACTACCCGGTCTTCTGCGGTCAGCTCGTCTTGCGACCTGACCGTGTCGATATTTCTGGCCCGGGCACCGACCGCCGGCAGGATCTTGATCACTGAACCGGACGGAACCGTTGTAAATCCATGAACTTCCAATACCGACTCAAAAACCCGGTAGGCATCATCTTCTGAAATTTTCGTTGGTGAGATGATGGTAACATTACCCTTGACTGCCGGGTCAACGACAAAATTCTTGCCGGTCAATTCGCTGATATACTTAATCAACAAATTGATATCAACATTATCAAAATCAATCGTTATGTAGCGTTTGTCAGAAACTGATTTCACGGCCGTTTTTTCAGCAGCCTGAACGCAATGATGAAAGCCCCCATCTACTCCCGGCCCCAAAATGATGAAAAAGCAGATTATCGAAACCAGAACCCTCACCATAATGCTCCCTCTTCCTTCTTCATTTTTCTATACTGGAATAGACCCGGCAAACAATCACTGCCACCTTCAACGCGAGCGTATCTGTTCATACATTACGGTACCAGCGGCATCCGCGGGCGGTCCGTTTCCTGGAACGGAACGCCCGTTCCCGGAAACCGTAACCGCCTTTTCAGGAACAGCCGAATCCGGTATTGTCCTGTGAGACACGACAACATTCCGGGCTTCAGCAATATCGAGTATTTCATCCTTGCCATCAAAATTGAGAATAACTTTTCCTCTCAGGATTTTCCTGATTACCGCCTGCTGAATATAATCACCAGTCCGGTACAATTCCTGCTTTCTTTCATTCCTGTCATAAATGATCGCCCGTTCAGCACCGTCAGTCCCGGATACCGTTCCCATCAGAACGACATCAAGTGACGACGGTTCCAGATTGTTGATAAAATCAAAACTGGATCGTTCCTCATCTGCTTCGGTACGAGCAGCAAACAGGTTACGGTCGACAATAATCGAGGAATCATACCGTTTCGCCAGCTCTTCAGCAGTCGTTTCTGTCAGTAAAACGGGTGTTGAAACGGATGCCACCAGAGGTGAACGAACCTCGGCGGTCAACCGGGTCTCAAGCCAGAAATAAAACCATTCAACCATTCCGAAACAGAAAGCGGTAATCAGCAGCAGCGGCAGAAAAATCAGTTTAACAAAAGCTGCCATATGGTGTATTACCCCCTGACCGTTTTAAAGGTCTTGATGCGAACCACTGTGTCAAGCAGGCCATTTTCCCGGGAATTTTTCTGAATTGTCAGCCGCTGGACCATAACGAGCATGCTATCAGATTCTATCCTGAGCAGGAAATCAATCAATTGCTGCAAAGTCACCTTTTCGATCTTCATCTCAACAATTGATTCGCTGAAGCCCTCTTTCATCTCGCTCGTCGACGGCTTCATAGAAGTGATATGATCCTTTACCTTCACTATAGCCGCCTGTTCCTCAAGAAAACTGAAAAGACTGAAACCGGCCGCTCTTTTCCGCAGCCGCTTTCTCAGATCGCCTTGTCTGTCTTTTAAATCAAGATACTCCTGCATGAGAAGCCGGATATCCACAAGCTCAGCCTCTTTCCTTTTCACAGAAGCAGCGAGTCTGGTTCTGGCATCCATATAAGGTATCAGACAGAACTGAAAAATAAGCACTCCGACCAGAAAAACAATTCCGGCCAGCAATACCCTCTTTTCCCGCTGCTGAAGCCGGCCCATTCCCACCTTCTCTTTCAGGGACTCAATATATTTTGTTAACGGCCACCTGCCCATCACTGTCACCAAACCTGCAGTCTCAATTCAAACTTCACGCCTCTTTCTCCGGTATCAACCGTGGCCGACACAATGGTAATATCACGATAGAAAGGAGAGTCATCAAGATAGCGTTTCATCTGATCAACCGCATTAAAGGTATCGGTCAGCCCTTTAATGCGTACCGTCTTTCTGTCATAAATAAATCGTTCAACGATTACCGATACATTTTTTGGTAATCGTTTTGAGATATCGGCTAACAGCAGGACCGTATGGTAACGCGTACCCCCTGCAGAACCAACCACTGTCCTGTTTTTCAATTCATTAACCCGGATCGTCAGTTGCTGAACGGCATCAACGATCCGCCCCCCTTCCGGAACAGCGGTCCGATAAACCTCGTTGATCCTGTCAGTTATCTGGTCCCGTTCGGTTTTGAGTTTATTAAATTCAATACCAGCCCCCATTACAAGAACGATGAGTACAAGAAAGAGGCCAGCCCCGACAAGCCTGACCGCTCTCGCCGCCCCTTTCTTCCTGTTTTTACAGAGGAACTCATCTTTTCTAAAATTAATGGTACCGCTCTCCTTCACACTCAAACCGGCTAAAGCGAAACAGGTATCCGTGACATCACGATGTTTCTCTGAAAACGAACGCTCTTCAACTGCTCGAAACGGTTGCCAGTCCACACCAGCGTCACTGACCGCCAAAACAGACATCACTTCCTTCCTCACCATGGCAAGTCGGCCGATTCTGCCGGAAATAAACCAAGGGATGGCAAACAAATCTCCTGATTCCCGCCGCAAGGCAACAACCGTATTGCGTATTTTGCCGGCAAGATCTTGTAACCGGGTCGATAGAATTTTTTGATCCCGAATCTCCAGCCGCTGACCGTCACCGCTCAGCTGCAGACCGGAACCGGTAATCCGTTCAAACGGTATCGACCGGATCAGCCGGACAGCTCCATCACCAACAAAGGCGAAGGTAACACCCCCCGGCTCCATGTTCACCAGCACAAAACTGCTCTTACCAGCCCCGGTCCGACAATGATTGTAGATCTCGGTAAGACCTGAAACAGTAACAAGTTCTGGATCAATACCTGCATGACGAAAAACAGTGAGAAGTTCGATTAACCTGCTCTTTTCCAGAAGCACGGCAAGGACCCCGCTCTCATGTTCGTTCCTGCGGTATGGCAACGAAATACTCGTATAAGCGTCTTCATCCAGGGTGATATTATCCTGCAGCTCATGACCGATAACCGCCGCTACCTGCCTACGGTCAACAAACGGTACCGTAAGTGTCCTGAAAAAGAAAAATTCTGCCGACAGACCGACCCGGCAGTCAACGCCTTTTACCGACATCTCTTCAAGAACAGCCGTGAGTTTTTCCGGTATCCGGGCCGAATTGTCAAAAAAAACGATACGACTATCCGAGACAGCAAGGGAACGCCTGTCGCCGCTGAACAAAAGCGCGGAAATACTTCCCGTTGAAATATCAATGGTGAGCAGTGAATTGCCCATGATTCGCCTATTCTGTCTTCCTGTATACTATTTCCAGTTTCCTTGTACCGCTCCGCCTTACCCAGGCCCGCATAATCAACTCGGTATCGCCAAGCCGTGCTGTTGAAACAATAGTAAAAAATGAGCTTGCTGTTGTCACCAGTCCGGCATCCAGTTCGACCGATCCAGGCCAACCCGGAACAGAACGATACCACCGGGCATCAGCCAGCCGTCCGATCGTTTCTTCTTTTTCTCTGTATGCTACCAGCTGTTTCCCGTCTTCAATAACGAGATCTTCATGCAGCACACTGATCAGTTTTTCATCGGCTGTATTCAGGTTGATTCTCCCATCCATTCCAAATACCGTAATATATTCGATCAGCCCTTCCTTCTCTTCGTTGCCAAACAGCAACTCCTGTGTCACCCCTTTTACCGCCGCTAATTCATATGGTGTCTGCATCGGCCCATTGGCTGCCTGATATGGCGGCTCCAATGACTGATAATAGAAGGACTCGGCCCCATAATCCCGCACTTCATCATCGCTGTCGAGCCAATCCGTCAATGAATCTGCAATTTCCTCGGCATGCTCCCGATCTTCTACCGCAAAATAACCGGAATCAAGCAGTCTGATCAGAATTTTTCTGGCCTCGTCCGGACTGATCCTGCTTCCATTCCCGGCACCTTTCTCACCCTTCGTTTTCACAAGGCTGTTCAACGGGAATCTTCCGGACAGATCATCAATAGCAACCCGAACAGAACCCGCTGAACCGAAATCAGTAACAACTTCTTCTAAAACATGCGCCCAGGGATCAGATAAACAGTCAAAATTATTATAATAACTATCGTAAAGCAAAACCGCAAGCCCAAGATCGATACCCGAATCGGCCATCGCCAAAAGCTGCGTACGCTCACGGAACCGGTAGTTGTCGACCAGATCGTATCTCACACGACGATTGAATTCCAGAACAACCACCGTCAGCAAGGCAATAATGGTAACAACCAGCAGCAGGGCAACACCGCGATCTTCTCTCTGTTTTTTCGTGTTCACGACCGTTTTTCAAACGTAAAAATATGCCGATCGACATTAACCTGAAACTGATAGTGCACCGGTTCATGATCCGCATCACCGCCCAGACTGAATTCGACCATAAACGAAACCGGAAAGGACGGATCTGCTCCATCCCCAGCGGAAGAATTCCATTCCTGCAATGCTTCTCCATCCCGGCCGCTGTATGTTATCCGTAATTGATTGACATCAGTGGCAAGCAGGAAGCGTTCAGCCTCACATTCCTGTTCCGTTTTCAGACCAAAAAACGGCGTATCGGAGCGCAGAAGGGCATAGCTCCCGCGAATCTCGTCCCTGATCAGGTAATATCTAACAACCGCTATATCTACCGGACCCTCCTCCGGCAAAAGTACAAGATGAGCTGTCGTGGTCAGCAGCAGCATTGGTTCATCCTGCTGCTGCATCGCTGCATCAGAAGCAACAAGAATTCCCCGCTCACCGCAATACATTCCTTTCAAGTCGCTGCGCATCCGCTTCATGAGAACACGGGCCTTCTTCTCCAGTGTCATTTGCCGGCTGATCTGTTCAGTAATCGAGCTCACCGATCCAAAAAACAGATAAACGGCAGTCACACAAACGGCAAAAATGGCAATGGCAACAACCAGCTCTACCACTGTAAATCCGTTCGTTTCAGACGACGGCCCCGCCATCTCAGTCATCATACCCCGTCAATCGGTACCGCACGACGGTATATGATTTCCCTCCATTTTCATGCTCCACCACCACCTCTATTCTCTGCAGGAATTGATCAGCTCCTGCCAGATAACGACGGGAACTGAAATCAGGAGAAGAAACAGTACGGTGCCAACGGTAGTTTGGGTAGTCAGCGCCAAAATTCCCTTCTTCCGTCAATAAAAATGAATTACCATCAACCGACGTCAACAGTTTTCGGTCCGCCAAAAGCGAGGAAACAAAATAAAACCGGCCCTCATCAACGGCACTGACGCTGTTGCCCTGACTGCCAAGCAGTGTCACCAGGGCAACAGCAAGGATGGCAATGGCGACCATCACTTCCAGCAGGGTAAAACCGGGTGCAGTATAAGCCGGAAAGCCCTTCTCAACCATCATTTCACCCGATCATCCTGTATATCTTCAGGAGACAAAACACCATTCTCTATCAGCAGATCGTCAAGAAAAACCGAGGTAACCAGTGCTATCTGCCGATGACCATCATCAATATTGATAATCGTCCGCTGCATATATCCTTCCGGGCTGATCCAGAGCCGCAGTCTGCCCGCGCTTATCGCCTCTTCCCGACCACTCCATATCGAGTGAAAACGTGTACCCGGTGGCAGCCGGATTGTCCTTCTCTCCGGCAGTTCCTGTCCACCCTCATATTCATTATTGTTTTCAGTACGCGTATCTGATCGCCGATTACAGAATATCAGAATCAGATTATCGCTGATATCAAATTCGACAATACAACCGTCGCTGCTGCCGGCGGCTCGTTGCCGAGCCTCACGGATACTCTTGTCCAGCAGGCGTACCGATTGTTTCAACGAATCAGAAAGAAACGTTGTCCGAAAAGCCGGTACGCTGACCACCAGCAGGATCGATATGAGACAACAGACAACCAGCAGTTCCAAAAGGGTAAAACCGCATGGTCTGGCAATATGTTCTGAATGAGACACAGATCAATATAAAAACAGGAATGCAAGAGACGTGATCACTCGAGCTCCCAATTGTTGATATCGGCATTTTCATCCTCACCACTGACGTCACCATCCGAACCATAGGAAATCAGATCAAAAGCACCATGAAGGCCCGGGCAAAGATAGACAAACTCATTACCCCACGGATCTTTTGGCACTTTCCCTCTCTCCAGGTAACCTCCATCACGCCATTTCGGCGGCAGTTTACCGATAGTCGGTGGTGCGATGAGCGCATCAAGCCCCTGCTCGGTCGACGGATAGAAACCATTATCAAGCTTGTACAGCTTCAAAGCCGTCTCTATACCACTGATCTGCAGTACTGCTTTTGTCCGCTTTGCCTCCTCGGGACGCCCCATAATCCTCGGTCCAATATAGCCGGCGAGAATACCAATGATGATCAGAACAACCAGTAATTCAATCAGGGTAAAACCATGCTGGAACCGCACCCAGCCCTTTTCTTTTTTTATCGCGTAATACATGGGAAACCATTATCTATTGATAAGATGCTTCACATAAACGAAATGCCAACAACGCTCTTTATGATCACATTCACCTGCACTGCTTGTATTTCAGCATCGCACTCCTGCTCTGTCACGATGAGCTGGAATCAGCCCACCAGCTGATTCATTTCAAAAATCGGCAGAAGTATGGAGAGAACAATCAAACCAACAATCAAGCCCATTGAAATAATCATAATCGGTTCGATCAGCGAGGTCATACCAAGAATGGCGGCATCAACGTCACGCTCAGTGGCCGATGCAACCCTGTCAAGCATCGCTTCCAACTGTCCGCTCGCTTCGCCGACAGCAACCATCTGGACAAACATCGGTGAAAACCATGGTGAACCCGAAAATGCCGAAGCCATATTTTTCCCCTTGTTGATATGCTCGATCGCGTCATCAAGTACCGCGGTTATATGGTCATTATCAATGATGCGTTTTATTATTTCAAGCGAATCAATGATATCAACCCCGCTCTCCAGCAAGCTCTTCATTGTTGCCGCGAACCGGGTAATAATCACCTTTCTGACAATGGTTCCGACCACCGGCAGACGCAGCTTTATCAGATCCCAGACATATTTCCCCCTTTTACTCCTGATACTGGTCTGAAACAACGCAAACAAAGCAACCAGAGCAAGGAGCAGCAGCCACCAGTACCGGTTAAAAAAGGTGCTGATCACAATCAAAATGGTAGTCGGCAGCGGTAACATCTTGTCCATTTCCCCGAAAACCTGAACAATATTTGGAACAACATAGGCTACCAGCAAAAACAAAATGGCAGTGCCAATAATTGCCATAAAAATCGGATAAACCAGTGCAGCCTTCATTTTTGCTTTTATTTCTTCCTGTTTTTCACCAGAATCCGCCAGGCGGTTCAATACCTTGTCCAGACGTCCTGAGACCTCGCCGGCCCTGACCATATGCACATACATGGTTGGGAAAAACCGGTGATACTGGCCGAGAGCCTGACTGAGCGGCTCTCCCTCACTGACTGATTCCTTGATATGAGCAATCAGTTTTTTTACCGACGGGTTGACACTCTGGTCAATAATACTGGCAAGCGCGTTATCAAGTGGTATTCCAGCATCAAGCAGGGTCGCCAGCTGACGGGTTATCATATTGATCTCAGACGGTTTAATACGCTCAACCAGTGAAAACCGGTTCGACATCGTGGACTCAATAATCCCGCCTTTCTTTCTGGTCTGCCTGATCGTTACCAGGTATTTATCCGCCGCCCGCAGTTTCTTTCTGACAGCTGCTTCACTTTCCGCATCCAGAACCCCCCGTTCTTTTCTGCCGCTGCTCAATAATGCTTCATACTCATAGACGGGCATACAATGATCCTCCGGAAAGCCTACCCTTTATATTCTGGAGACAAACAGAAACCGATACTTTCTTAACGCAACGCAGCCCCACTCTTTCTATGTATTTCCCTTCCCTGTCATTTGCAGCTGAACAGGGGACAGGGTGCAATAACGGCTCAGAATCACCTCAAATGATATCGTTTTTTCATTTCCTGATAGACAATAGTCGATACCTGCCTGATCACATTGCCACGCGACAATACCCATCTCCCATAGTTTTTGGGCCGTGAACTTCGTTCAATGATACCGACCAGGGCATATGGATAGCGGCGACCGTTCCGGTCACGAGGGACAAGAATCCCCATATCCCCACACAGATGGGCGGTTGATCCGGTTTTGTTATACACCAATGTTCCCTGTGGTATTGGAGTCCCGTCATAAAGCCGGTCCCTCCCCGGCAGCGACATCAAACGACGCATCTCCTTGCCATACGGAAGCTCATCGTCCCACAAGGCCTGGAGAAAACGAACATAGTCTGAAGGCAGAGCGGTATTTTTATAGGTTCTCCCTCCCGCCGGAATATATTCAACAATGCGCGTATTCTGGAAGATATGCCTGTAATGATCCTGCAAAATCTGCTGACAACGTGCCGGTCCACCAACCACCCGCATCACCCAATTGGTTGCATTGTTGTCGCTCCGCTGGATCATCCGCTCCATCTTCCTCCTGCTCTTCGGCCCGTAAATCAGGGTTCCCCGCTTCACCTGATGGAAAAAGGCAAGAGCCACAAACGGTTTTATCATACTGGCAGCCTGAAAGACCTGATCGGCATTGATCCCGACGATCTTCTTGTTGCGGGTCAGATCATACACCATCCATCCTGTCGTTTCATCGGTGGATAACGTTCCTTTTCTTCGCAGTTCCTTAATATAAGACTCAATATGATTTTCAATCCGGGAGCTGCCATTGCCTCCGTCAAAACCGCTCTTTGCAACAGAACCGTTCTGGCCAGATACGATTTTCTTTTCTGTCAAATGGGGGGGAGCTGCCCTTTTCTGCTTTTTGGCAGCAATAACCAACGATACCGCCCGACCATCAAGATAGCTGGACTCACCGTAGATAACCGGGTTGTTGTTTTCCGGAATAATAGTGGTCTGTATTTTTTTTCTTTTAAGAATCTTCGCGTGTTTTCTGGCCACCCGATAGGTCGAATGACGATCCCCTCTGCGACGATAGATAAGGGTATAGTTTTCCCCGTCTGTCTTCTCGATAAACAGTTTCTTGCCAACCTCGCTACCGAGATAATGATATATTTTGTCATAAAGTGTTTCCAGTGCCTTCAGGTTTGGCCCGAGACCATAGCTGACATTATATAACCGATGATAATCCCGATCCTCTATTACGGTACATTCAGCCAGCCCCGCTTTCCGCAGCAATTCACTCTGCCTGACCATCAGCCGTGCCGAGGCAAGCGGCGTTTCGTCGAGATCGAGAATAAGGCCAAATTCGCCTCCCTTTCTCCCGACAATTCTTACCTTTTTCCGCTCCGCATAACTCAGGATTCCGAGAATCTGCTCTTCGTAATCGAGAACTCTTTCAAGATTGTGGTCCCAGATATAGGAGATATCATATTTAGAAGCACGGCACCAGCCAGCCTGGACAGACAGTAAAAGAACAACGATGACGATAATAAAACGAATCATGAAAACAGATCTAATAGTATAATTACCACACAATACATTAAGCCAATACACGCCACCAGCATTTCTTCCGCTCATCTTTCATGTCGATGTTCACCTTCACGAGAGAAGCTAAAAAAACGTGGTCGAATTTTTTATTATAACAAAAATAATGAGCTTCCTCCGCTAAAAAAAGAATCTCTGACGATCAAATCTGGAGAAAGAGGTGTTATTGAGAGATACGGGAAAATAGTGATTGTATCGTTGACAAATAAAATCGAAATCAGCCAGATAACAACCATTATTTTTCTGGTAAGACCAGAAGTTTTATGTTAGTATCCCGCCTCAAGATTTATTGCAGACAGCAGATCGGATCATGAGGTTGTTTTACCCATACCAGTTGTTTTTAAAGCGTAAAAGTCAGGAACAAGGAGAGTAGGATCGATGAAAATTCACGAATATCAAGCCAAAGAACTTTTCAGAAAATTTGACGTACCGGTTCCCGAAGGCAGCCCTGCCTTTACCGTCGACGAGGCGATAAAGAATGCCGGCACCCTTGGTGGTTTTCCGGTCGTTGTCAAGGCACAGATTCATGCTGGCGGCAGAGGGAAAGGGGGTGGTGTTAAAATTGCAAAAAACAGTGATGAAGTAAAATCTTACGCTGAGCAGATCCTCGGCATGAATCTGGTTACCCACCAGACCGGCCCTGAGGGCAGAATCGTCAAGAAATTACTGATTGAACAGGGGCTCGATATTTCCAAGGAACTCTATCTCTCCATTCTGCCCGATCGTTCTACGGCCCAAAACGTAATCATGGCCAGTGAAGCCGGTGGAATGAATATTGAAGAAGTTGCAGAAGAAACCCCGGAAAAAATCATCAAAGTCTATATCGATCCATTACTCGGTATACAGAGTTATCATCTGCGGCAGGCCGCTTTTGGGCTGAACATACCACCTGCGGCAATGAAAGAATTCAGCAAGCTCCTGAAAAATCTGTACAATCTCTTTGTTGCCTACGACTGCTCACTGGTTGAAATCAACCCACTGGTGCTGACAGCCGACGATCGGGTTATCGCACTTGATGCAAAGGTCGACATCGATTCAAATGCATTATATCGTCATCCCGATATCATGGAATACCGTGATCTCGACGAAGAGGATCCGTTGGAGGTAGAAGCATCAAAATACAACCTCAACTATATTAATCTTGATGGGAACGTCGGCAATATGGTCAACGGTGCCGGACTGGCAATGGCCACCATGGATATGATCAAACATGCCGGTGCGTCACCAGCAAACTTCCTCGATGTCGGTGGCGGAGCTGATGCGGAAATGGTTGAAAACGGTTTCAGAATCATTCTCAGCGACCCCAATGTCAAATGTATTCTGATCAATATTTTTGGCGGTATTCTCCGTTGCGACACCCTGTCCGAAGGTATTGTCCAAGCTGCCAGAAAAATCGATATCAACGTACCGGTTGTTATCAGAATGGAAGGAACCAACGTGGAACGCGGTCGTGAAATCCTCGCCGAATCCGGCATGGAATTAATCAATGCGGTCGATCTCAATGACGCCGCCAGCAAAATTGCAGAAATCGTTAACTAATGATTCACAACCGTTTGCTATCATCTGTCATTATTTGTAATCACCTGTTTCCAGAAAAAGAGAAACAGGCTCATATGCGAGGATAAAAGAATGAGTATTTTTGTAGATAAAAACACCAAACTGCTGGTCCAGGGAATTACCGGAAAAGAAGGTATGTTCCATACCCGTAATTGCATCGCCTACGGCACCTCTGTTGTTGCCGGTGTAACTCCGGGAAAAGGTGGTCAGAAGATGGACGATGTACCGGTATTCAATTCGGTAAAAGAGGCCGTTGAAAAAGCAGGTGCCAATGCCAGTATGATCATGGTTCCCCCGCCATTTGCCGCTGATGCCATCATGGAAGCAGCCGATTCAGGCGTAGACCTGATTGTTGCCATTACCGAGGGTATCCCGATCATGGATATGATGAAGGTCAAAAACTATCTCAAAGACAAATCCTGCCGCCTGATCGGACCAAACTGCCCCGGAATCATCACCCCCGGTGAATGCAAGATAGGTATCCAGCCGGGCTCAGTACATCAACCGGGTGATATTGGCGTTGTTTCACGTTCAGGAACACTTACCTACGAAGCTGTCCACCAGCTGACTCAGAATGGTTTTGGCCAGTCAACGGTCATCGGTATTGGCGGAGACCCGGTTAACGGTACAAACTTTATCGACTGCCTCGACGCTTTCCAGAAAGATGATGCCACCAAAGGTATTATCATGGTTGGCGAGATCGGTGGTGATGCCGAAGAACAGGCAGCTGCTTTTATCAAAGAGCATGTTACCAAGCCGGTCATCGGATTTATCGCCGGCCTGACAGCCCCTCCAGGTAGACGTATGGGTCACGCCGGAGCTATTATCAGTGGCAAAAGCGGTACCGGCCAGAGCAAGATTGCGGCTATGGAAGCTGTCGGTATTCACGTTTGTCAAACCCTTGGCGTTATGGGAGAAATTGCCAAAAAGGTTTTCTAGGAAAATCATTTCCTGTTTTATCATAAAAAAACCCTGCTTTTCAGTGAAAAGCAGGTTTTTTTTATGACAACAGCTATAATCAAAGAAAAGGGACGCGTACCATACCTCCCCCTGTTGACTCAAAAAAAACACAAACCGATTCTCAGGGATCTACCTGACAAAAAGAGCCCGTACAAAAGGATATGTACCTTCGTTAACCTGTTACCCCCTTACACCTTTCTTGACAAAGAACCTTTTTCTGCCCTATACTTTATGATAGACGTTTTTTTCACACTAATAAATCCTCATTTGGAGATGTTGGAGAATTGATATGTTCAAAAATCTGAAAAGTATAACAACCAAATATATCTTGTCAATTTTCCCGATTATTGGGCTATTTACCTTGGTTTTTTGCATCGTTATTTATCAATTTGAAAAAAAGTACAGTATAGAACAGGTAAAGGAACTGGGAAAAACAACAAGTGAGGAAATTGCTCATAATCTTGAAGGCTGGCTTGAAAATCAAATTAAAATTGCAAAAATCATCAGTAAAAATCCCGATATCATCAAACTCTTAAAAGATCCCACCCAACCGGAAGTCTATCAAAGAGTTCAATTGTATCTTCAACAAATACATGACGGTATCGGTTACTATGAGAATATGCCAATCGCAATAAAATTACCAGAGGGCAAAAGTCTTGAAATCAAGACAAAAGGAACAATGAAAAAGGTTTCAAATGGTGGTTTTATCATTGATACCGTCAAGGGTAATACTATAGGAAAAGGCACTCCTGAGCTCAGTTTTATTAAAGCCATCTATGAAGGAAAAGACCATTTTATCAGTGAGGTATATCCAAGTATTTTAAGAGGGAATCCTATTTTTGTTATTTCTGTACCGGTAAAAGATGAAAAAAACAGGATTCTCGGTATTGTCCTGGTGGCACCTCAGATGGATTTTTTTACCGATAAATTTATCAATTCTCTTCATATTGGCAAGACTGGCAGTTTTATGATGGTTGATGACAGGGGTATCGTCATTGCCCATCCTGACCAGAAAAATATTCTAAAAAAAGATGTGATCATTCCTATCAGGGAAACGATAGACGAATTCTTCGAAGGCAAACGGTTTGCGTTTGCCCAAACCAATGATGAAACAAAACTCTACGTCAGTTCTCCTGTCAACATTGACAAGAACCTACAGATAAAACAGCGATGGATTATTGTCTTTTCCAAGAACGAGAATGAAATTCTCCAGAATTCTCTGTATTTCTTGAAGGTAGTCGCGATCATTGGCGTTATCTTTCTGATCATTATGACCGCTGTCGTTCTGCTTGTCTCCAGCGCCATGATTATTAAGCCGATCAAGAAGAGTATGAATAATCTAAAAAGTTTGTCTGATGGTGATTTTACGACAAAGATTGATATCAATTCAAAAGATGAATTTGGTGAACTTGGTAACTCCATGAATCGTTTGTCAGGACAGCTACAGACGATATTTCAGAGTATTTCCGAAGGAATCAATACCCTGATGTCTTCATCCACGGAACTGAATCAAATTTCTGAGGTGATCGCCCAGAATTCTGTAACGAATGCCCAAAAAATACAAAACATCACCGATAATACCGGTAAAACAAATGTTCAGATAAATGACTCCGCTTCTATCGTTGAAAATACCACAGGTAATATCCAGATGATTGTCCAGGCAACCGAAGAGATCACTTCAAAAATTCAGAATGTTTCACAAAATACTGAAAAAGGAAGTCATATCACTCGAAATGCGGTCAAGAGAGCTCAAGAAGTTTCCGAAGAAGTAACCAGTCTGGGGGATGCTGCCAAAGAAATCAGCAAAGTTACCGATACTATTTCAGCAATATCTGACCAAACCAACCTTCTTGCCTTGAATGCAACAATTGAAGCAGCAAGAGCCGGAGAAGCGGGTAAAGGTTTTGCTGTTGTAGCAAATGAAATCAAGGATCTTGCAAAACAAACGACAGATGCAACCAACGAAATAGCACAGAGAATTACAAAAGTTCAGGATACAACATTAAATTCAGTAACAGCTATAAACGAAATCCTTGAGATCATAAACAATACTGACAAAATAATGTCTCAGATTTCAATCGAGATTACGGATCAGTTGTCTACTGCAAAAGAGATTTTCGAGCAACTCAATCACACATCAACCGAGGTTCTAAATGTAAATGAAAATCTCAATAGCTCATCCGGCATGGTTAATGAAATCACGGTGGATATGAAGAATATCAATCAGAGTGCGGGAGAGATCAAAGAAAGCAGCAAATCGATCAATAGCAGCGTTATGAAAATTTCCAAACTGGCCAAAACTCTGGAAACAAACGTCAGTAAATTTAAGATTTGATCTGATGACATCTGATACCTTGAGGTATCTTCTTCCAGTTAAATAAGGGAGAAATCATCCTCAAACAAGGTGCAAAAAAAACGTTAACAAAAGGTTGATCAGTGACAATTATTTTTCTGATAATTTCTTATTAAAATATGTCAGATTTAAAATAAATTGAACTAGCGATGATATACCATTGGCAAGCGGAACATATTCAATAGAGTTATTAAATACTATCATTAATATATTTACTGTAAAATTAACAAATAATCCAATTGCAGAAAAATATGTTTGTTGCTTTATAATATGTACTGATGTAAGGCAGCAACCTAATCCTGATTGTATAAATGTAAAAACAGCACCCAACATAATATAACTGAAAAGATAACTATAAACTGCTATATCAGCTGAAAAAAACGATAATAAAATTTGCTTACCAAAATAATAAGAAATTAAATACAAAATTATTCCAACTACAAAACAAAATGATATATATAAATATACTATTTTTTTTACGTACGTAATTTTATTTAACAAATAATAGTTAGCTATTTTAGGCATAACTATTTGACCTAGAGATCCAATAAAAAATATTCCCAGCGCATACAAGTAGGCAATAGATGAGTAAGCTCCTTGCAATTCAATTCCAAATCTTATATTAACAAAATACTTTGAAACATTTATATTTAACGAAGCTATAAGAACTGTAATTCCTAAAGGAATGGAATACCTTAACAAAGAAATCAATTTTTTTGAAATATCTATATTAATCTTTATTGGCTTTATTGATTTTAAATATAGATAATCATAAAATATCAATGAAAAAAGCTTAAATATAACAGCTAAAATGAAACCTATTATGTAGTTTCTTAAAAACAATATTCCCAGAGCTATTCCTAAAAAAGAGAATACAACCCTGCTAATATTAGACAAAGATACAAATAAAAACATTTCTTCATAGTGAAATCTAGCATTAAAAATATCAATCAGAGAATCGATTAGATATAGCAATGAAATCATAAAACTTATAATAAAATATTCATAATTATTTATATAAAAAAATATATTTATAATAAAACATAGTAATAATGAACATAGGGAACAAAGGATCCTTAATGAAAAATATTGATTAAAATTATATTTTTTATTTCTATCGGAAACAAAGACAGAACGTAGCTGAAGATTAAAGAATTGAAAAACAGGATTAGATATAGATAAAGCTAATGTATAAATTCCAACGATGGTTAAACTTGTTGTTTTTGTAATTAAAGACAATTGTGCCCAGTTAAAAAGAGCAACAACTATATTTGAAAATATTAAATATCCATAGTTTATTATATCAGACTTACTTATAATACTCATTCCTTATCAACATATGTTTTTTTATTAAATTAAATATTCTAAATAAAAAAAATGTTATCACATAAATAGACAATACCCTGAGTAAACTAGTAGAATCTGTTCTCAAATTAATAAATAATGTTGACATGACAACACCATACATTATGTAATAATACTGATTCTTTTCTCTTTTTTTATATATCCAACCTATAATCAAACCTAATAGCAAATAGGATAAAAAAGCAAAGTAACCCCAATTCAAAATAGCTTCCGCAGAAAAAGAGTAATCCCAACCATGATTTTTAATACCAGGATATGCTACTCTTTTAAAATAAAAAGCTGCTTGATAATTAATCAAGTCTCCTTGAAAGGGTCTTAACACGACAGTATTTACAACTGCCTGTAAATACGAAAGTCCATTTGTTTTATCCAAAAGCCCCTCATTTAACAAACTCAAGGTCCAGGCCTGAACACCTTCCGAATCTGCTGAAGACAAAAATGACAAGACAACATCTCTACCTTCGTTCATTATTATATTATTTGTCAAAACAAGTTTTTCGAAAAACGCAGTTCCATATTCGTGCTTAAAAGACCTGTAATCGCTAATAAATACAACAAAATATGCAACAAAAATAACAGATAATACAACTGCTATAATTTTTCTAAAATCTATATTAAATTTTATAAACTCATATTTTGATATCATAAATGCAATTAAAACAGTAACTAGATTTTTTCTGCCTCCCGTCAATAAAGAAAAAATCAACTCTATGACTATAATATATTTTGTTCTTTTATTATTAACAAGTATACATATAGAACCAAAAATATACCTGAAAACCATAAAAATCCCCATTGGACTAAATGAAGATATTGGATTTTGGTATTGACCAAATCCATATACTTTTGTAAATAATCCAGAATAATATCCATACACAAGACTATAAAAAAATAATAAATAATACAATTTATTGTAAATATCAAAATTATACAAAATAACAATATCTTTATTATTTTTTTTCTTATTAATTAAAATAATACCAAAAAAAAACGACCATAAACATGTCAAATTAATAATAAGTATCTCATTTTTATATATTGAATAGCTATTATTAGGGATAACAATATTAATAAAACTTTCATTTAATAATTGAGTAAATGCTAAAGACCAATTATGAAAAAAAAATATGACATTAAAAATAAAAATCGGATTTAATACATAACCATATTTTTTTTTAGAATAAAAACTTTGAAAAAAAAACGATATTATGAATAGTATTAAAAGAATATTCATACAAAATATATTGATTTTTCAATAGTAGTTATATAATACATTTATACAAAATTTCACAAAAGCTATCTTCTAACCCCACAAAAGTCCAACACGATCTTATCTACTTCCAAATCAACCGTCTTAAACTCATTATGAGCCACTAAAAAAACTATAATATCAGCCTCCTTAACAGCTTTTTGATAATTGGTTAGTTTAAACACCTTGTGCTCCACAATATTGGGTTCAACAATAAAGTAGTCCCCATTATTATCATCCTGTAACACTTTGTTTACAATATATTTAGCAGGAGATTCTCTCAGATCGTCAATGTTTGGCTTAAAAGCCAAGCCCATCAATGCAATCGTGGGTTTTCTTCCATTTTTTTGAAAAAAGGCCAAATTTGTATTTTTTATTTTTTCAGCACACCAGAACGATTTATAATTATTTATTTTTCTTGCTTTTTCTATGATCTGAGATTCCACAGGAAAATCTGCGACAATAAAATAAGGATCTACCGCAATACAATGGCCACCAACACCACAACCAGGCTGTAAAATATTTACTCTTGGATGCTTGTTGGCCAAATCAATTAATTCCCAAACATTTATATCCGCTTTATCGCAAATCAAAGAAAGCTCGTTAGCAAATGCTATTTGAACATCTCTAGATGAATTTTCTGTTAATTTACATATCTCAGCTGTTCTTGCATTGGTTTTATGCAATGTTCCTCTAACAAATTTACTGTAAAACTTTATAGCCTTATCTGTTGATTTTTCATCAATACCTCCAATAACTCTATCATTATTAACAAGTTCATACATAATATTTCCGGGAATAACTCTTTCAGGACAATATGCAATATTTAATTTATTTTCTAACTCAGGACGCTCTTTATAAATGAGATGCATCATCTTCTCAGTTGTACCAACTGGAGAGGTAGATTCTATAATATACAAATCATCTTCTTTCAATAAAGAAATAATTGATCTTGTTGCAGATTCTATATATGATATATCTGGTTCATTTTTTTCTTTAAAAGGAGTAGGAACAACTATAATATATGTATCAGCAACTATTGCATTTATTGACGCTTTTAACAAACCTGCATATACAGCCTTTTTAACTGATTTATCTAAATCAGGTTCTGAAATATGTATTTTCCCCTTATTTATAATCTCAACAACCTTTGGGTTTATATCAACGCCACAAACCTCTATACCCTCATTGGCAATAAGTGCCGCTGTAGGTAAACCTATGTATCCCAATCCTATTGTTACTACTTTTTCGCTCATCTAAATATTTTTTATAAATTTTACAATTCTATGACATGCATTGCCATCTCCATAAGGATTGTGCAAGGCGCTCATCTTTTTATACCTATCTTCATCTTTCAACAATAAATCACACACGCTTACAATTCTATCTTTCTCCGTTCCAACTAATATAACTGTTCCGACATCAACAGCTTCAGGCCTCTCAGTGGTATTACGCGTAACCAAAACAGGCTTTCCCAAACTTGGAGCTTCTTCTTGTACGCCACCGCTATCAGTAATCACTAAATAAGATTTTTTCATCAGCCATACAAAAGCAGGATACGTCAGAGGAGATATTAAGTAAATATTTTTTACTTTCGAAATAGTTTTATAAACAGTTTTTTCAACTCTTGGATTCAAGTGTACTGGAAAAACAATTTGAACATTTTCATTTTTTTGAGCAATTTCTTTTAATGCTTCACAAATATTAATAAATCCCTGTCCGTGATTCTCTCTTCTATGACCTGTTACTAATATTATTTTTTTTGTTTTATCTAATATTATTTTCAAAAATTGAATATCTTTATTCTTAAAAATATCAACTTTTTCAATAATAGTTAACAACGAGTCAATAACCGTATTTCCAGTAACTAAAATTGAAGAATCTGAAATAGATTCATTTAATAGATTTATTTTTGATTTTCTAGTAGGAGCAAAATGATAATCAGCAATCCTACTTACAATTTGACGGTTTATTTCCTCAGGGAAAGGAGAATATTTATTGAATGTTCTTAGTCCAGCCTCAATATGACATACCTTAGATCTATTATAAAAACTTGCTATTGAAGTTGCCATCGTTGTTGTCGTATCACCATGAACAAAAACAAAATCAGGTTGACACTCATTCAATATTGGCTTTAATCCTGATATAATATCTGCCGTTAAAGTATACAGATTCTGATTGGGCTTCATTAAATCTAAATCATAATCTGGCTTAATATCAAAAAAAGACAACACTTGATCGAGCATCTCTCTATGCTGTGCTGTTACACATACTTTGACATCAAAACAATCCTTGTCTTTCATAAACTCTTTCACTAAAGGAGCCATCTTTATAGCTTCAGGACGTGTCCCAAGCACTATCAGTATTTTTTTCATATATTCAAAGATGTTAATTATACATCTTGTAACAAAGTTCAATTCAACTCATTCTCTTTTTAGCCCAACCAATTCATAACTTTTACCGAGAAAGAATTGAGGGATGGAATATTTATGCTAATATCTCAGAATAACATAAATAATTACTATTTTTTTTATAAAAAGCAGTCTGCCACAATTGATTTCATTTTGAAAGTCTTTTTAACAAGTCGCCCCTGCTTATAAATATATTGATTTCCTGGAAAGATACCCTCACGTATCACACTGCATATTCAGGCAGACAATGGACCTGTGTTTATTTGAAAGGAATCAGGTAATCGGGCTTACGGTCGAGGGATCATAACAAGGTAGAAAGCCTCCGAAACGAGGAATGGTGGTTGACCTGTTTTATCAATTACGACAGGAACTGGCCCAAGACAATTCATTACTGGTTCCTGTAGTCAAACCTCTGAAGACCCTGGTGAACACAGGCAAAAGTTCTGCGCCGCCGGCGATCGTATAATACAAATACTCGGTTTGAAGGACTCAACAATCTGTTTCAAGCTGCGCGGTCAAGAGCTCGCGGCTTCTGAAATACAGCAAACGTGATTACCATGATTCACCTGATAGCTGCTCGGTTTGAAAAAGTCGTGAAATCCACATAATTAGTCGAAGAGCCTCACATACAACTTACAAATTGGCTTCTTTCTCTTGACGTTACTAATAAAAAGGTAAATAGTTAGCGTATAGACAACAAGGTATTTTGGTCTCATTCATCTCCGGACAATTTGCCCCGGTCCCGTTCTTGAAACGGTTATCGCAAAGCGGAAAAGTTACAAAGATGGAATGCCCACAACCTGTAAATCCTAAAAGATTTAAAAGACTCACATGAGCATAAAAAGGATTATAAAAAAAAGCTTATTTTATACCATCAAGTCACTCCTTAGAATAATTTCATATTTTAACCATAGGTTCTATATGAAATTATATATCCCTTTATTAAAAAAAAATGGAATGATAATAACAGGCATCCCTCGATATATTGGTATCAATGTATTTTTTGACGAATTTACCAAAATTCAAATAGGAGACAGAGCTGTTATTTCTGATGAATGCTGTTTCTTAACACATGACTACAGTATCACAACAGCTCTTATATCAATAAATAAAAACAAAAAGTATGATATTTCTCTAAATAGAAATATAATTATTGGGAAAAATGTTTTTATTGGAAAAAGATCTATTTTATTACCGAATACAAGAATAGGAAACAATGTTATAATTGGAGCAGGAAGTGTTGTCAGGGGGACATTGGAGGACAATTCTGTTTACATTGGAAATCCAGCAAACAAAGTAAATAGCATTGAGAATCAAGCTAATAAGTGGACCAAATATTTATCTACAGAGCATATAAGAATGGACAAAAAGTGAAGAAAATACTATTTAATTTTTCCAATATTAAGATAGGAGGAGGAATACAAGTTGCCCATTCTTTATTAAACATAATAAAAGAAGATAAAGATATTGATTTTATTGCTGTCTTATCAACTAATCTATTTAATGAAATTAAAAAAAACATTAATTCCTACAATTTTAATTATATAGTTTATGATATAAAGGCTAACATAATAAACACTATTTTCAGTTATGATACATTTTTAGACAATCTGATAAAAAAACATAATATAAATATCGTTTTTACTCTTTTTGGACCATCTTACTGGAGACCAAAAGTAAAACATATTTGCGGCTATGCAAAACCTCAATATATCTACAAAGATTCACCATTCTTCAAAATAATCAGCACAAAAGAAAGAATAATAATATCAATCAAAGAATTTTTTCATTTGTTGGATTTCAGAAAAAACGCGGAGGTTCTAATAACTGAAAACCCCGATGTCACATGTAAAATAAGTACCATTACTGGCAAGAAATCTTATACCGTTACAAATTATTATAATCAAATTTTTGATACTGAAAACAAATGGAAGAGATTAACCCTTCCTGAATTTGAAGGGAAGTATTTATTAACAATATCGGCAAATTACCCTCATAAAAACCTAAACATAATCCCACTGGTTGTAGAAGAATTATTAAAAAGAAGAATAAAAAGATATAAGTTTGTCGTAACAATAGAAAAGGGAAATTTAAAATCCAGCAAATTATTAGATGATTATATTGTTTATGTTGGTAAAATAAATATAAACCAATGCCCATCATTATATCAACAATCAGAATATATGTTTTTACCAACCTTGTTAGAATGCTTTTCTGCATCTTATGCAGAAGCTATGCGTATGGAAAAGATAATTTTAACTTCAAATATTGGTTCTGCTATAAGTATATGCAAGGATAGTGCTATTTATTTTGATCCACTGAATGCAAAAGATATTGTCCAAAAATTATTAGATATAGAATCTGATTCTGAGATGCAAGAATATATAATTAAAAAGGGAAAAGAACGTTTAAAAAAATTTGACAGTTATAGACAACGAGCTGAAAAATATAAGAAAATTATAACAGAACAATGAAGCAAATAATTCAATCCTATAAAACAGGAGAAATGAAACTGGAAGAGGTGCCCCGTCCCCAGGTCGGTAAAGGCATGGTTCTGGTTGAAACAAGAGCGTCTCTGGTATCAGCAGGAACTGAGAAAATGCTTGTCGACCTGGCAAAAAGATCTCTGCTGGGTAAAGCGAAAGCAAGGCCGGACCTTGTTAAAAAGGTGATCGCGACCGCCAGGAAAGAAGGAATTAAAAACACCTTTCATAAGGTGAAGGGGAAGCTGGATACACCAATACCCCTTGGGTATTCATGTGCAGGAATCGTCCGGGAGGTCGGGGAAGATGTTGATAAGTTTCAACCGGGAGACAGGGTTGCCTGTGGCGGTGCCGGGTACGCCAATCATGCGGAATATAATGTTGTACCTAAGAATTTATGTGTTCATATTCCAGATTTTCGAGAAGAACTATCTGAAAAAGAACTTTTTGAACAGGCTGCTTCAGCAACTGTGGGAGCAATAGCCCTTCAGGGGGTCAGGCAGGCTAATCTCACCTTAGGTGAACGGGTTTGTGTTATTGGCCTTGGTTTACTTGGTCAGATAACCATCCAACTCTGCAAAGCTAACGGCTGTGTGGTTATCGGTGCTGACATAGATCCTGATAAAATCAAGCTGTCCCAAAAAAGAGGTGCCGATTTTGCACTTCATGGCAGTGAGCTGGAGAATGCCATCTATTCATTAACAGAAGGGTATGGCGTAGATGCCGTCATCATTACGGCAGCTGATCAAGGCAATGCTCTGGTCACGCAAGCTGGTGAAATTTCCAGGTCCAAGGGACGGATCGTAGTGGTTGGATTTGTTGGAATGGACCTTCCCAGAGAGGTCTTCTATAAAAAAGAGCTGGATTTACGCTTATCCATGTCATACGGCCCCGGGCGTTACGATGTTGAATATGAAGAAAGGGGCAACGATTATCCATTACCCTATGTTCGCTGGACAGAACAGAGAAATATGCAGACAATTCTGGAGCTGATCGCGTCAGGTGATCTTGATGTTACCTCCCTGATTACACATCGCTTTCCTTTTGAAAAAGCGCTCGATTCCTATGATATGATTTTGCAGGGCAAAGAGTCATTTCTTGGAGTTGTTCTTGAGTATGAGACTGACCGTTCTGAAGATGCAGGGAGGATTATACTTGACAATTCTCTTAGAGAGCCTGCTGATACCGTAGGATTGGGAGTTATCGGTGCAGGAAACTTTGCAAAAGGGGTACTGCTGCCTCGTCTGCAAAGAAACAGTGACGTACGTTTTGAAGGCATTGTCACTGCTCGTGGAATGAGTGCAAAGGATGTTGGTAACCAATTTGGGTTCAGGTATTGCGCAGATGATAATCAGACCCTTTATGAAGACGCCGCCATTAACACCATTTTGGTGGCAACACGGCATAATCTTCATGGGAGGGAAGTACTGGCAGCGCTTAAACATGACAAAAATGTGTTTGTTGAGAAGCCTCTTGCCACCACCACTGAAGAGCTGAAAGAGATAAGCACCCTGTACGCAGGGAAGCTTGAAACGGGAAGCGCTCCCATTGTGATGGTGGGATTTAACAGAAGATTTTCTCCTTTTATTCAAACGATTAAAAAATCCATAACCAAGGCAGGGACGCCAATTGTGCTGTCGTATAAGGTTAACGCAGGTTTCATACCTAAAGATTCCTGGATTCAAGATCCAGAAGAAGGTGGCGGGCGTATCATTGGTGAGGTCTGTCATTTTATCGATCTTATACGCTTTCTGGTTGCGTCACCTGTCAGGGCCATAATGGCGGCATCAGTGCAGAGTACCGACCAGGCCGCTACAGACAGGGATTCAGTATGTATCACAATAACATACCAAAATGGTTCTCTGGCAAACATCATGTATCATGCAATGGGAAATAGTGAAAATCCTAAAGAGGTTTTGGAAGTGTCTGCGGGCAGGCAGACGTACCTGCTCAATGATTATCGATCACTGGATTTTTTTGCCGAGAAAAACAGAAAACAAAAGTCTCCCCAGGACAAAGGATTTGATGCAGAACTAGATGCTTTTGTTGCTGCAGTAAAAGATGGTACCCCCCCGCCTATACCAATGAATGAGCAGATCGAAACCTCTTTGGCTACCTTTGCTGTCCATCACTCGCTGGATATTGGTGCCATTGTAGATCTAAGGCAATATGCCAACAAACTCGCTATTTCACTTTAACCTTCTGTTCACCGTGAAAAGCAGACAGTTTTTCAATACGATTATCAACCTGAAGCCTGTTCAGATCAGGTATCGACTTTGGTATTTGCTCAGATCAAGGTTCAAAATGCAACCGGGAGTCAGAAATAACAAGCAAGGGATTCCTCTTTATAAAGGAGTTGCAAATAAAACAGATTTTCTCCGCTATAAGCACCTTTGCGGCACTGAAATTGAAGTACTCCATTTTTCCTTTCTCAATGAGCAGGTTACTTTTAAGAAGGATGTTGATTGGATGGTCCCTGAAAAAGGACGGTTATGGAGGTATAATCTTCACTATTTTCAGTATTTGTTACCAAATAACAACCTTGATGCTGATGTTGGTTTATCTCTTATCAGGGACTGGTTAAAAAAAAATCCTGTTGGTACTCCTGATGCCTGGGATCCGTTTCCCGTGTCGTTACGACTGGTCAGTTGGGCTAAATTCCTGGTCGTTACTCCTGCACCCAGCGACAAGTTGAATGAAATAACTCGCTCAATGGTTGAACAGACCCGCTGGCTTATCAAACACCTTGAATATCACTTACTGGGAAACCACCTGTTTAAAAACGGCAAAGCACTTGTTTTTATGGGAACTTGTTTTGCCGGAAGTGAGGCTGAGAAATGGCTACAAAAAGGATTAGAAATTATTAATAAGGAATTGGACGAACAGGTCCTGGATGATGGCGGACACTTTGAAAGAAGCCCCATGTATCATTCCATGATTTTGGAAGACTGTCTGGATTTGATCAATATTCTCGGAGAAGGAGAGAACAGGAAGACGTTAGAGAAAAAGGCTGGCAAGATGGTTGCATTTCTATCCACCATGTGCCATCCAGACGGACGAATCAGCCTGTTTAATGATGCCGCTTTTGGCATTGAAGCTGAACCTGCTGAGCTGTTCGCCTATTATACCCGGTTGACCGGTATGAAGGTCAGACGCTCTATCGGTGGAATCAGCGCCTTGCCAGACTCAGGCTATTTTGTCTTTTCACAGAACAAAAAGAACAAAATGATTATTGATTGCGGTCCGGTTGGCCCAAAGTACCAGTCTGGCCATTCCCACTGCGATACGCTCAGTTTTGAGCTCTCTGTAAAGGGGAAAAGGGTCATCGTTGATTCTGGATGTTATCACTATGAGGATAGAGATATCCGTCAATATAACCGTGGTAACAGTGGACACAATACAGTGACCATCGATAACCAGAACCAGTCTGAAGTCTGGTCGGCTCACCGGTGCGGGCGAAAAGCACAGCCAGTAAGTGTTGAATGGGGAGAGACCGATCGGCGTTTCTTCTTTTACGGTGGACATGACGGATATAAAAAGCTAAGAGGTACTCCCGTTCACTTCAGGAAAGTTACCCAGGATGATGACGGATGGCTGATACAAGATACGATAGAAGGAAAAGGGATACACGCAATTGAATCCAGACTTCACATCCATCCGGACATGAGCGTTGAGATAAACGGTGCTGAGGCAGTTATTCGCTTCCGGGATGAAGTCATGCTGACTGTTCAGGCTCAATCTGAAACGAGCATTGATGTTGAAAAGGGCTGGTACTGTCCGGAATTTGGGATGAAAAAAATCTGCGATGTTCTGGTGTCAAGATCTCAAAAAGTGAAGCTGCCTTTTGCAGGTGGCTGGTGGTTACGACTGGAGCGCTAAGTATGCATATTGTTTTTCTTTGTCATTATTTTCCCCCTGAAGTTAATGCTCCCGCGTCAAGGACCTATGAGAATGCCAGACAATGGGTACAGGAAGGCAATCAGGTGACCATGATTACCTGTGTTCCCAATCATCCCAATGGGATAATATATCCAGGATATAAAAACAGGATGTGGCAATGGGATGAAAAAGACGGGATTCGGGTACTCAGGGTAAAAACATTTCTCGGACCAAACAAAGGATTTGTTAAACGGATAGCCAACTATGTCTCGTATATGGTTTCCGCTACGCTTCTCTGCCATTTAGTAAAAAAGACTGATATGGTTATTTCGACGTCACCACAATTCTTCTGCGGGCTTGCCGGGTATTTTGTATCACGACGGCTAAAATGTCCATGGATGCTAGAAATTCGTGATCTCTGGCCGGAATCGCTTATTGCTGTTGGTGCGATTCGACAAAAACACATTATTCGTTTGCTGGAGAAGATTGAATCCTTCATGTACAAAAAAGCAGATCACATCATCTGCCTGACTCATGCTTTTAAGCGGCATATAATGAAAAGAGGCATTGTAGAAGAACGGCTGAGCATTATAACCAATGGAGCCGATCTGAACCAATTTAAACCGATTCCAAAAAATGAGAATGAAGTCAGCAAACAGTATGGACTTGATGATAAATTTGTGGTTTCATTCATTGGTACCCACGGTATGGCCCATGGTCTGGACACCGTACTTGACGCTGCCAAAAGACTTAAGGATGAAAAAGATATCCTTTTTCTGCTGGTAGGTGACGGTGCTGAACGGCAACGACTTGTGCAAGAAAAGAAGAAGCGTGATCTTGGCAATATTTTAATGGTCGGGCAGCAGGAAAAAAGGTTGATGCCCCATTTTATTTCTGCTTCTGATGTCTGCATGGCACTGCTCAAAAAATCGGATCTTTTTAAGACCGTTATCCCTTCCAAAATTTTTGAGGCCATGGCAATGGAGCGTCCAATCATCCTTGGTGTGGAAGGAGAAAGCAAAGAGATAATCGAATCCGCACAGTGTGGAATCTGTATTGAACCGGAAAATGATAAACAACTGGCCGATGCGATTCTGAAGTTGTTTAACAGCCAAGACGTATGCAGACGGTTGGCCAAAAACGGCAAAACCTATGTTAAAGCACATTTTGACCGGCATGATTTAGCCGATAAGTATTTAAGAGAAATATATAAAACTGCAGCCAGGACAACCTGATTTTCATACCCCAAGCGTATGAATCAACAGTTTCTTTCGGTAATGAATATGATAATTTTATTGCGAAGCTCCGGGTCTAATATTCCACCGCTTGCGGCGTGATTGCAGTTGCAATAGGAATACGTTTATGGGAGGACTTATTCGTAAAAGCCATAACGTATCGATACCGGTGTATCACTTTGTTATGTGTAGCGAAATATCGTATACTGGTAATAAACTACCCCGTCGCTTCCCAACAAATTGGATGCAACGAAAAACAGCCGTATAAGAAAAACTGTCTTCTTTTGCTTGATCATTCCAATAGAACATGATGTCCTCTCTTAAACTATGTACGCAGAAAGAACTATAACTATTGAAAAATATTCACCGGAAGACAGCCTTATTATACTCCTTTGTTGTACGACACTCACTGAAGATCGTAAAAAACAGAGTGCTGCATTGATCAAAAAGATAACTGACTGGCAAGGACTATATGCAACAGCGTTGGAGAATAAGGTACTCCCTTTAATATACAAACATTTTGCCCGAGAGTTTAGCAACTTTATCCCTGATAGTATACTGCACATGATGCGAAATTTCTGTACTGCAAACAGTATAAGAAATCTGTCCATGTTCAATGCCTTGGTTATTTTACAAAAACGCCTGGCAAAACAAGGAATTGAATTTATATCCTTTAAAGGACCTCTTTTGGCAGGAGCAATCTTCGGAGATATCGGTTTACGAATTTTTAGTGACTTAGATTTACTGGTTGGCGAACACCAACTAGGTAAGGCTGTAACTATTTTACTGGAAGATGGCTTTGTTTTTGATCTGGATATGGAACAAGAGCGCTATCTCAAAATGATCAAAAATCTTCATCATGCTGTTTTAGTTAAAGAGCAAATCGTAGTTGAATTACACTGGGAACTATCTGGCAGATATTTTTGGAATCCGCTCCGGTACGAAGACCTCATAAATCATACAAAACAGGTTAAGATCGCATCCCATACCTTTACAGTTCTTTCTCCAACAGACAGTCTAATTTATCTGGCAATACACGGATGTAGACATTATTGGAACAAGCACGATTATATTGTCTGCATAGCTGAATCCGTCAAGGCTGAACCAGAATTGTGCTGGGCAGAAACCCTGGAACGGGCCAGACAGATAGGAGCATTGCATATGCTCCTATTGGCACTTGGTCTTGCCCAGGAACTGACACTCCTTAAGCTGCCCCAAAAAGTCCAGCAAGAACTGGATAAATGCGCGGAAATTCAAAACTACTGTCGGGAGTACAGCCAACGTACCTGGATGACGAAACAAAGTATTGCCAACAACTATCGATTCTACCTCCGCTACAACAGACATCTGCTGATGAAAAAACGTGACTGGCTTGCCTATGCCCTGAGACCTTTGTTAATCCCCTCTTATCATGATTGGCAATGGCTGAATCTGCCCATTTATCTTGCGTTCCTCTACTATCCCCTCCGTCCTTTCCGTTTGTTTCTAGTTCGTCTGCGGACAAAAGCAAAATCCTGGAACATATCCCTTAATAAGTAGGGAGGCTTGAGATTTACCCGAAAAAACTGTTACCGGTATGATACAAACGAACATTCACAAAAAGTCAACGATAACCTATAGGCAAATGAATTCATGTCAAATAGATCAATTACTCACGTGATAGTTTATCAGCCGGTAATCGCGTACCCGCCATCAACAGTTACGACCTGGCCCTGAATCATATCAGCAAGGCCTGAACAGAGAAACAGGGCAACATCGGCGACATCTTCAGGTTTGGTGAGCCTGCCTAACGGCGTTCTGGCAAGGGCCTTGTCCAGGATTTCGTCACGGTTTGGAAATTTTTTCAGGGCATCAGTATCAACAGCGCCAGCAGAAACAGTATTCACCCGGATTCCGCGCGGACCAAGTTCAACAGCAAGATGCCTTACCAGTGATTCCAGAGCAGCCTTCGAGGCTCCAACCGTTGTATAGTTCTGTACAGCCCGGACCGAACCAAGACTGGAAACAGCAATAACACGCGTTCCTTCCTGCATCAAGGGCAACCCTTTCTGAACAAGAGTAAGCAAGGCTTTTGCATTAATATTCATAGCCCAGTCCCAATGACGCCCTGTAAGATCAAGTGCCGGTTTCAAAACACCTGAAGCTGCATTACTGACCAGAACATCAACACGACCAAACGTTTCATCAATAACATCAAACATCTCAGCAACGTCCTGTTCTTTAGAGACATTCGCTTTTACGAGCAGACACCTGCTGCCACGCTTTTCAACTTCAGCAGCAGTTGCCTCCGCATCTTTTCGATGCCTGACGTAATTGACGACAACGGCCATTCCATACTCAGCAAGCCTGAGCACAATCGCTCTGCCAATTCCACGCGACCCTCCAGTTACAAGGGCAACCCGCCCACTCATATCAAACATATCTTAACCTCATCTAACAAATTCAACCCAACAAGCAGCACTAATACGCCAAGAATAACTCTTTTAATCAGATCAACACTGGCTCAGCGTCATGACCAACACCTCCTAAACGGAGCAGGTTCAACATGGTGCAACCAAAAAAATCCCCTCTGAAAAAACGGTTAAATGGTGATATCAATTTGGGGGAATACAAGGTACGCAGGCTCAACCACCAGCCAGGATCGATGAAAGCGTCTTGATTAACGTATGAATATCACTCCAACAGCCAGTCCATAACTCCAAACCGACTTACAAACAATATAACACCTGCAAGACCGGCTAACGGTCTTGCAGATTTACTTTATGTGGCGCATTGTCAAACGCTTCAAGGTCTGAGAATTAATTTCGTATTCCGTTAGCTCAAGATCCTTCAACGCGATTTCTGCCCGGGCGGCACCCTTATGGCCCCCGGCAAATCCTATGTTACCAAAAGCACGGGATGCAAGTTTTCCCGCACTCTTACGATAACCATCACAACGGAAGATAACGACCAGTTTATCATTATGGATCCCGGAAGCCAGCACCCAATCAATATCAGCGACATGATTGAGAAAATCAGCAATAATAACGAGAACATCTGGGCTTCGAACCTTGCCGATATGCGTATAATACCGCCCCTTTGAATAAAGCAGCTCGTTCAATGCGATACTAAAGTACTTCAGTTCGGAACGTCGCAGGTCGGTCAATTCAAATTTGCGCACCAGGTTACGATTGGCAATATCAAATAGATACCGAAACGAAATACCGTCCGAAACGCGCGCCTGCTTTTCAAAATCCTGGGTATCCACTTTGATTCCATAAAAAAGTGCGGTCGCCAAAGCCACCGACGGCTTCATACCGGCAGCCCGCAGATATTCAACCATCATCGTCGATGCCGCACCATAATCAGGCCTGATATCCACATAGGTTGCTTCCCAGTCCTGGTTGACCGGATGATGATCAATAATGACATCAAATCCTATCTTCTCAAAGGCACTGTGATGATCCGGCTGAGAATCGACAATTACTTTCTTGGTGAAATCACCGGTCCTTACCGAGTAGAGACGGGACAAAGGAATCCTTAGCCGCTCGACCATTTCGATATTGTTCAGCCTGCTGATCTCGTTGGGATGTGCTATTACCACATTTTTAACACGATATCTGAGCAGTCGTTTAATCGCCAGTGCCGATCCAAGTGAATCGGGATCGGCGACGATGCAGACAAGAACGGTATCATCCTTTTCAAACACATCCCAGAATTCTTCAAGTCTGATCTTTGCTGATTTTTTATATGTTTGTTCGCAATTAAACTGATTTCCGGTCGTTTTTCGTTTTTTCGCCATTGATGGTAACCGTGACAACCACTATCGACCACAGCAATCCCCCGCTAAATCAATAAACAGGTACATGATCTCGACACCATTTATCAGATATCGGCACATAAGCAATCCGGCCTCTCATATGACCAATCGGTTATCTGCAACAGTATTGTCAGCCACCTCCGCTTAATGTATATCCCGTATTTTTCCGGCTTGTTACGAGACAGAAAAACTGTCCGACAACACCAATTGAACACCGGACCATCGAACAGCCGCATGAAGTGTTTAATATACTACAGGTTGAACTGAAATTGCAAGTACGGGAAGACCAGACAACCTCTTGAAACGATTGCGTTTTATAATTTATTCTCTATTTTATATCAGTGCTTCAGTCTCCAGCACCAACATCTCAGCGTGGACAAAAGAGAACGCACGACAACAGCACCCATTGCCTGATATGACAGGTCAAACCTGTTGTTCTTGACGGAATCCACTGGTAATGGTACCTAATTGGTCTGTCAAGCTTGAAAAATGCCGCTGTCTTTTTCACTGTTCGTTTTTAAGGTATTATGACAAAACTCATCGCCGTTGCACTCGGTGGAGCAATTGGTTCCATCGGGCGTTACACTATTGCCGTTGGCATAGAAAAACTGTGCAGAACACCTTTTCCATTGGAGACATTAACAGCTAACCTGATTGGTTGCCTGCTGATCGGTCTCTGCTGGGGGTGGTTCGAACGGTTATCAATCAGCAACGAATTTCGCCTTTTCCTTTTTACCGGTGTTCTCGGAGGATTCACGACGTTTTCAAGCTTTGCCCGGGAAACCATACAACTCTTCAAAAACGGGGAACCGTTAAGCGCAGTCTTCTATATTCTTATCAGTAACGTGTTCGGACTCACTCTCGTTACCGTCGGTTTCTTCGTATCCTACCACCTGATAAAAACAATGAAAGGCTGATCTGTAATGAACTTGCTCTCCCGTTATCTTGTTGCTCAGTTTACCCGCTACTTCATCACGATCAATCTCGCGTTCGTGGCGCTCTATATTCTGATCGACTTCTTTGAAAAATATGACAGTTTTGCCGACTCCAACAAACCGATGATGATTGCCGCTAAGTATTTCTTTTACAATATTCCTTTTATTGTCGATCAACTCGGACCGATCCTGATTCTCCTATCAGGTGTTATTACGCTCGGTATTCTCAACTACAGCAACGAAATGCTTGCCCTCAAGGCAGCGGGTATTCCGCTCAGAAAGATCATTCGTCCAATTCTGCTTTCGGCCGTTGTCTTCACCTGCCTGTTTATCGGCGCTGCTCAGCTGCTGTTGCCAAAAACCATGGCCATAGCCAATGATATCTGGTATGGCCAAATCAATGGCAAGGTATCACTCGGAATCTTTCGAAACGGAAGGTATTATTTTAAGGGTGATGAAGGGTTTTATTCCTTCGAATGGCTAAACCCCAACTATCTGATCTTCAAGGATTTTTCCTATTCAACCTGGGATGAGGACTATCACGTGAAATCGATAACGTCCTGCCTGTTCGCAGACTGGGTCTCACCAATCTGGGTTCTCAAGCGTGGACAAATCCAAACGCGCAACGAAGATGGTTCGTTCAGCACAGAATTATTTGAACGTAAAAAATTCTGGTTGCCGGAAACACCGGATGATTTTTTGATACCAGAGTACGAATCAGCAGAGATGTCACTCACCGATCTTTATTTTGACATTAACAAAAAAGAAACCCCGGCCGATAGAGCCAAGGCACGAAATGAATTTTACGGACGCGTCTCTTATCTGCTGCTCGGAATCCCGCTCCTGTTACTGGGACTACCGATCCTGCTCATCTCCTACCAGAGATGGGGCAAGGATTTATCAATAGCAATACCGGTCAGCTGCGCTATAGCCTTCTTTGCCTGGGGATTATGGGGAACATTGCAATCACTTGCCAAGACAGGATATCTACCAGCGATCCCGGCTGCAATCACAGTGCATATCCTTTTTTCTATCGCCGGACTGTACCTTTTAAGGCAGCAAGACAGATAGTAGTCAACGGCTGGATGCCGAATCACCAACCCTCACCAACCGTAAACATAGGGCAGGGCAACAGCTTCTTGCCGACACCCTGGAAAACAGATTCTTCACACTCAGTTCAGGTTCAACCGGAACTGACCACTGTCAGATGGAACGGGATACCCGAAAAACCCAGGTATCCCCACCCCTTACAAACCATTCTTTTACTGCTTGACCGGCTGCTCCTTATCGGCCTTCTCTTCCGCCTCTTTTACTTCTTCCTTTTTTTCTTCTTTCTTGACAATCTCAAGCAGATCAATCTCGAAAACCAGCACCGAATTCGGTTCGATAACCGGCGGTGCACCGTTTTCACCGTAAGCGAGTTCAGACGGGACAACGACCCGATACCGAGCACCAACCTGCATTAATTGAAGGACCTCATTCCAGCCGGGAATAACCTGAGCAACACCAAGTTCTACCGGTTCACCACGCTTTATCGAACTGTCAAATTCAACACCGCTGACTAATTTACCGACATAATCAACCTTTACCGTATCCGTTGACAACGGGCTGGGTCCATCACCTTTTCTCAACACCTCATATTGAAGACCGCTTTTGGTTACAATAACACCTTCTTTTTTCCTGTTTGCTTCAAGAAAATCTTTACCGGCAGCTGCATTCCGCTCCTTCATCATTGCCAGCTCCGCTTCCTGCTTTTTTTTCAACTCTGCGGCAAACTCCTGCTGAGCAGCTGTAATTTCTTCCGGGGTCATTTTTGCTTCAGAGCCGGAATAACCGTCTTCTATACCGATCTTAAGCAATTTCAGATCAAGTTCTTCTCCAACACTTTGCAAATAGTTGCCAAGGTCAAGTCCCATGCTGTAGCTGATTTTTTCCTTCAGGGTTTTAAATGCTGCTTCTTCGGGGTTCTCCGTCGCCTGAAGGGGAGACACCAGAAACATACCGAGAACCAACGAGCTTATCATTTTTTTCATACGAACTCCTTCTCTTTTGATTTTACTGTAATCAGGATAATTTCAAATAATAAGAAACCAACAGGAAAGCAGTTTTTTCTATTGGTTCTTTTTACAATTCAACAATGGTAATCCCGGGATTATTAAAATCCGATGCACATAAGGATTCAAGTTCCGGAAACCGCCTGATAAAATCCTTGCCAATACCACTTTTACGGTTAAATCTTTCTCCGGCCACCACACATTTAATATCACCTTTACGTACCAGATAATCAAGCATCCGACGGCAGGCTATCCGAATTTTGCCACCTTTACCCGATGATCCGTAACCGTGAATCAGGGTAAGCAATCGTATCTTACGCTCTCGAGCCAGGGAAATCTCGCACTCCATTCGCTTCAACGCTTCTTCAACAAAGGGCCGACCTCGTTCAAGATTAATCACCTTGTGGCGCAAACCAGTTCCTTTATTCACCACCTGCTCTGAGCCAATACCCGCCCCGCAATATCGACAGCTACCAGAAAAAGTGTCAATCTCATTACCACATACCGGACACGTAATCATAAGACAAAATCCACCATGAAAGTCAGCTGATCCAGCTCATTTGCCGTTACACGTATCCTTATCATCAACGGCGCCGTACGGAAATAACCTGCTCCATCTGTCTCAGGTGCTGCATCAGCAATTGCAGGTGATCCAGATCCCTGATTTCAACAACAATGTGAAAATCGACGGTATCAACAGGAGTGGTATGTGCGGATATTTCTCTGATGACCCCATTATCGCTGCCGATCGCCGAACTGATATCCGCAAAGATGGTGTTACGGTTTTCGGTCGTCACATATATTTCGGCACGATATTGCTGGTTTTCAGCATGAGACCATGATACTTCCAACCATCGTTTCGGATCGGTGCTGAGTAAATTGGGGCAATCCGCTTTATGGACTGAGACCCCCCTGCCGGTAGTAATGAAACCGACAATAAGATCACCGGGAACCGGTTGGCAGCACTGGCTGATCTTAACCATCATATCGTCTATGCCGTCTATCTGAATAATGGCTCCCTTTCCGGCCTCTCCACCTCGCTGGTGGCTGACCATTGCCGCCGCCAATTCCTCGGGAGTCGCTTCAGATACAATATCCTCCGTTTCAACCCTCATTTCAGGCGGGTCAAGGGCCTTGACAAGCGTCTGGATCGTGATATTACCGCTGCCGACCTTGATCAGCATGTCATCCAGCGAATTACACCGCAGTGCTTTCAGTAACAGCTTGATATGACCACTTTTAATCATCCGTTTCAGGGTCATATCGTATTTTTTCAGTTCCCGCTCACAGATTTCCCTGCCAAGCTTGAGTGCCTTTTCTTTTTCTTCACGCCGAAGCGAGGATCTGATCCGGGCTCGGGCCCGGCCGGTCTTGACCAGATCAAGCCATCCCCTCCTTGGCCGCTGATTATGGGAGGTAATGATCTCGACAATATCACCAGTCTGCAACTGATATTTCAACGGAACCAACCGTCCGTTCACCTTGGCTCCGGTACAATGATCGCCCACTTCGGTATGAATGGCATAAGCAAAATCAATCGGACAGCTTTCGGCCGGAAGCTCCTTGACCTCTCCATTCGGAGTCAGGGCATAAACCTCAGGATCATTGAGTTCCCCGCGCACCTGCTCCAGAAACTCCCGGGGGTCTCCAACCTCCTGCAGCGAGCTGACCAGTTTTTTCAGTTCCTTAAACAGTTTTGCATCGCTATCACTGACCTTCTGTCCCTCTTTATAGGCCCAATGAGCGGCTACGCCTTCCTGGGCAATGCGATCCATCTCTTCAGTCCGGATCTGAATCTCGATAAAATGACCGCTGGGACCAACAACAGTCGTATGCATCGACTGGTAATTATTCGATTTCGGTACCGAAATAAAATCCTTTATCCGCCCAGGTACCGGTTTCCAGTTAGCATGAATGATTCCAAGTGCTTCGTAACATTCGTTTACCGTCGAAGTAATAATCCGGAAAGCAACCTTGTCGTAAACCCGCTCCAGGGGAATATTCTGGGCAATCAGCTTTTTATAGATCGAATAGAGATGCTTCGGACGACCGATGATCTGAACTGGTTTAATATCACGTCTATGCAGCTTCTCATAAAGAATACGGATCACTTCATCAACATATCGCTGACGCTCGCTCAGAGACTCTTCAAGTTTCGCGTTCAGATCTTCATACTCTGCCGGATAGAGAAACTTGAAAGAAAAATCCTCAAGCTGCCTCTTCAACCAGTCAATACCAAGTCTTCCAGCAAGAGGCGCATACAGTTCCATCGTCTCCCTGGCTATAGCCATCTGGTTGTCACGGTCTACAAAATCGAGCAACAGCATATCCTGGAGCCGGTCGATCAGACGAACCAGCAATACTCTGACATCAACCGCCATCGCCAACAGCATTTTGCGGATATTTTCGGCCTGACTGGCAATCCTGCTATTGTAGCGGACGGTCGTTATTCTGGTCATACCGTCTACAATATGGGCAACATCCTTGCCAAACGCTTTCTCAAGCTCCTCGTATGATATGCCTTTCTTCAACGAGCCATGTAGCAGACCGGCAAGAATCGTATCAATATCCAGGTTCATCGATGCAAGGGTAGATGCAACCTCCAGGGCATGAACCAGATAGAGATCTCCAGAAAAATGGCAACTGTCACCATACACTTCCACCGCCATTTTCCAGGCACGATCGATCCGTTCCAGATCTTCTTCCTGCAGATAGGCAGCAGCGAGAAGCTTCAGACTATTGGGGGTTACCAGAGATGTCTGCATATTCTGTTGTTACCGGTTACCTTCCTCATCCAACCACGATTTGATTAACGGCTGTATAGATTCAATAGCGACCAATTCCGTGTACCCGTCACGACGCCGACGCACCTCAACCAAACCGTCTTCTATAAACTTCCTGCCAACAACAATCCGGTAGGGAAACCCAAGGAGATCGGCATCCTTGAATTTAACACCGGGACGCTCATCCCGATCATCGAGAAAGACATCAACACCATCTTTACACAGTCGATCATATATTGTTTCCACCGCTTCGCAGATACGCTCATCTTTCAACCCAAGATTCAGGATACTTACCGGAAACGGAGCTATGGGTACCGGAAAAATAATACCATTTTCATCATGATTCTGCTCAATCGCAGCGGCCACAACTCTACTGACACCAATGCCGTAACAACCCATCACCAACGGTTTTTCGCTACCATCACGATCCTGGAAAAAGGCCCTCATTGATTCAGAATAAGCAGTTCCAAGCTTGAAAATGTGGCCAACCTCAATGCCCTCAACCAGTTTGAGACTGCCGCCACATGACGGACATTGATCCGATTCGGTTATTTTTCTGAAATCACCGACCTCTTCCGTGTTAAAATCCCTACCGGGACAAACATTTTTAAGATGATAATCTTTCTCGTTGGCACCAACGGTGAAAGACCGAAGCCCCATCACCTCCTGATCAGCCAGAAGCCGTATACCGATCCCCACCGGCCCGAGATAACCGGTCGAAACCCCGGTAGCGGCAACAACCTCTTGTTCATCGGCCATTCTGATATCATTGGCCCCAAGATAGTTTTTCAGCTTAACCTCTTCGATATCCCGATCACCTCTTACCAATACCGCAACCGTTTCTTCATCGGCCACATATACGAGGGTTTTCACAAGCTCTGCGGGTTCAATTGACAAAAATGCACAAACCGCTGCTATTTTTTTCTTGCCAGGAGTCTCAACCGTTTCCATTGCGGCAGGGGTATCGCCACTTCTTTTTTCAGGTGGCGCAATCGGTGCTTTCTCAGAGTTGGCTGCAAAACTGCACGCATTACAAACCACAATAGTATCCTCGCCGGTCTCTGCCAGAACCATGAATTCGTGGGAGAAACTGCCGCCAATAGTCCCCGAATCGGCTTCAACACAACGAAAATCGAGTCCGCAACGACTAAACACCCGATTATAGGCATCATACATTTTTCGATAGGATTCCTCAGCCGCCTCGTCACTGACGTCAAACGAGTATGCGTCCTTCATTATAAACTCCCGGCCACGCATCAACCCGAAACGGGGACGAATTTCATCCCTGAATTTGGTCTGGATCTGATATAGATTGACCGGAAGATCCCGATAAGAATGTATTTCTTTTCGGGCAATATCGGTAATAACCTCTTCATGAGTGGGACCAAGACAAGAATCCCGTTCATGCCGGTCCTTAAAACGAAGCAATTCCGGTCCATACTTGACATAGCGCCCACTCTCTTTCCAGATATCGGCAGGTTGCACCATCGGCATCATCAACTCCTGGGCACCAGTGCGGTTCATCTCTTCCCGGACGATATTCTCAACCCTTCGTATTGCCGCCAGGCCATAGGGGAGATAGGTATAAACACCCGATGTCAGTTTTCTTATAAAGCCGGCTCTCAACATCAATTTATGGCTGACAACCTCTGCCTCTGCCGGAACCTCTTTCAAGGTTGGAATCATCATCTGTGAGTAACGCATCGTATCTTCCCGGTAAAATAATCACTTTACAAGCCGACCATTGATCGACTCCTTTATCAATACGTATATCAATCCTGCTACACTGATACTGTATCGGTACCTGAAATCTTTTCAAGCTCTATTCTTCAGCCAGATATTGTTTTTCCATCGCCTGTAGTTCTTCACTGAAAACCTGCAGGAGCTCGGTTTCCGGAACCTTACGTAAGATCTTTCCCTTCTTGAATATAATACCGACACCGTGACCACCGGCAACACCGATATCTGCTTCCCGGGCCTCACCGGGGCCGTTGACAACACACCCCATCACCGCAACTTTCAACGGTGCTTTCATCGTCTGAATGATCTTCTCAACGGCATCTGCCAGCCCAAACAGATCAATTTTCGTCCGGCCACAGGTCGGACAGGATATCAATTCCGGTCCACGCTTCCGTATCTTGAGCGATCGCAGTAATTCAAAACCAACCCGAATCTCTTCAATCGGCTCTCTGGTCAGAGAGATCCTGAACGTATCTCCAATTCCTTCAAGTAACAAGAGACCAAGGGCAACACTGGATTTAACCGTGCCACCGATCAAGCCACCCGCTTCGGTCACTCCAAGATGAAGTGGATAATCACTCACTTTTGATAAATGACGGTAACCGTTAACCGTTGTCAGTACATCCGCTGACTTGATTGAAATTTTCATCTCATAAAAGCCACAATCTTCCAGAAGTCGTACATTTCTCAATGCACTTTCAATCAAAGACCGTGGATTTTCGGGAGTCGGATAGCCCCATACCTTAAGCAGATCTTTCTCGATGGAACCACTGTTTACTCCAACCCGAATCGGGACATGATGAAGCCTGGCAGCATCAACCACCTTTTTCAGTTTTTCAGCGCCACCGATATTGCCAGGATTTATCCTGATTGCCTGGGCTCCATTTTCCATTGCAGCAATAGCCAGTCGCCAGTCAAAATGAATATCGGCAATGAGTGGAATGGAAATACCCTCCCTGATTGCTCGAACTGCCGCCGCCGCATCCAGGTCAGGGACAGCGACTCTGATGACCTCACAACCGGCAGCCTCAAGGTCACGTATCTGGTTAATGGTCGCTTCACTGTCCGCAGTATCGGTATTGGTCATCGACTGTACAACAATCGGAGCATCTCCTCCAATCGGGACATCACCGATACGAATTTGTCTGGTTTCACGTCTGCTTATACCCATCACATCTTCTTCGGCTTAACATCTTTTATCGTCGAGGTTTGACAAGACTCAGTTCTGCATCAGAGGCTCTGACATAGATCGGAACACCATCCGACGCTTTGAGAAACAGATTTCGTCCGTACCTTTCATCGGCAAGAAAACCGAGGACAGCCGCGGCAGGAATATTCTGCTGTGCCGGCACAAAATCGATCAGTTCCTTTTCTGAACCCGTCAATAATTTCCGACATGAAAAAGCACCATCCCCAATCATAACGACCGGCTCAGCGATTGAATCCACCAGCTGCCGCGGTGAATGAACTGCCGGTTCTCCACAACGTCTGGCAACATGATCTTTATCACAGCGATAAAAACAGCTATACACCTCTTTTTTTCGGGCGTCGAGAACAGCACAAATGAGTTGATCAGAACGAACCGAAGCCGCCAGTATATCCAGGGTGGAGATACCGATTAACGGTTTATTCGCTCCCTGGGCAATTCCCTTGGCCGTGGCCAAACCGATCCGCAGCCCGGTAAAACTGCCGGGACCAAGGCCAACGGCAACAGCTGATAGATCAGCCAGGCGAAGAGCTGACTCTTTCAAAAGCCAGTCCACAGAACCGAGTAATCTCCTGGAATGCGTAACACTTCCCACCAGAGCAAGCGAGGCAATAACTCGCCCGGAACAAAAACCGCCGGCTGTGAGGGCAAGAGAACAGCAGGAGGTGGACGTATCAAAGGAAAGAATCAGGGTGTCATCTGCCATTGGCTGATTATGCGAGCAATATCGTTATAAAAGACAAAGATCATCAAGGTTCCGAGAAGCGCAACACCAATCTGCTGGGCAATAATCTGAGCCCGTTCACTCAACGGCTTGCGCATTACCGCCTCAGCAGTGAGAAAAACGAGATGACCGCCATCAAGAACCGGAATTGGCAATAGATTCAAAATACCGAGATTTACGCTGAGAAGCCCGGTAAAATGGGCCAGATTGTATATTCCTGCCCGCGCCTGCTCTCCGGCAAGTTGTGCAATCATGATCGGACCACCAAGCTCTGAGACAGGTACAACATTCTGGATTATTTTCACTATCCCCATAAAGGTCAGATAAATGAACATCCAGGTCTGCCAGATGGCATTGCCCAGTGCACTGCCGGGCCCAACCTGTTGATAAACAATACGCTCCTCTTTCATGATACCAATCATATAGCGCTGCTCAACCTCTTCCTGAAAGACGTTCTTCACCGAACTTATGGCTGGTGTTACCGGAATAATCAATTCTTCACCATCCCGCATGATCAGAAAGACAAGCTCCCTGCCGCCACTCTGTTTCACCGTTTCAAGAATGTCAAGCCAGCTGCGGATCGGCTGGTCATCAATGGCCAGGACCGTATCTCCCGCCCTGATCCCGACTTCAAAAGCTGGTGCTCCTTCGGTTACCGCTCCAATAGTTGTACTGTCCTCGTCTTCCGGCACACCCATCGATATGAAAAGAAAAAAGAAAATAACAATCGAGAATAAAAGATTGAACAGCGGACCGGCAAAAACAATCAGAAACCGGTTCCAGACCGGCTTGTGGGCAAATGACCGTTCAGCATCGTCTGCAGCCTCTTCCTGTTCATTCGGATTTTCACCATACATCTTGACATATCCACCCAGTGGAAATGCAGAAAGCTGATATTCGGTTTCACCATAAACCCGACTGAAAACCTTCGGACCGAACCCCAGGGAAAAGGTGAGTACCCGCACACCAAACAGCTTGGCAAACAGGAAATGACCGAGTTCATGCACAAAAATCAGGATACCAAGAACAATGATAAAGGAAACGATCGTATTCATAAAATCCGTCTTCAGCCTGTCAGAGAAGATATTCAGCGGCAAAATCATATGCCGCAATTCGTGCCAGACGATCAGCCTCAATCAGATCATCCAGAATCATATCACTGCCACCGTTAACCCTGAGCATGGTCTGACCCACGATTCGGGCAATATCCGGAAAGGCAATGCGTTCATTCAAAAATAACTCAACCGCTACCTCATTGGCAGCGTTGAGGACTGCCGGCCCGACACCGCCTCGCTCCATCGCCTCAAACGCCAGCCTGAGGGCTGGAAACCGGTTATAATCCGGCGTCAGGAATTCGAGATTGCCGCAGGCCCCGAGATTCAAAGGTTTTAACCCAAGCTCCATACGTTCTGGATAGGAAAGGGCATAGGCAATAGGAATCTTCATATCGGGAATACCGAGCTGAGCCATGACCGAACCGTCCTGATAGGCGACAAGAGAATGAACGATAGACTGAGGATGAACGACCACCTGCACTGCCTCCGGCTCCATGTCAAACAACCAGCAGGCCTCAATTACTTCAAGCCCTTTGTTCATCAAGGTCGCCGAATCAATACTGATCTTCCGGCCCATATTCCAGTTCGGATGATTCAATGCCTGCCGGGTCGTTACCTGTCGTAATTCTGCCGCCGTTTTATGCAGAAACGGGCCGCCAGAAGCCGTCAAGATAATTCTGGCCACATCTTCTTTCCGCCCCGCTTCGAGCGCCTGAAATACGGCACTGTGTTCAGAGTCAATTGGTAACAGGCTGACTCCTTTTTCCCGAACACGCTGCATAACAAGCCTGCCGGCAACAACCAGTGTTTCCTTATTGGCCAATCCGATGTTCTTTCCGGCATCAATGGCGGCAATGGTCGGCAACAGTCCGGCTGCTCCAACAACCGCAGAAACGGTCATCTCTGTCTTATCCAGCGAAGCAACCTGGCAGTTTCCCTCATCACCATAAACAATACGGTCACGATAGTCATCAGGAAGCTCTTTTGCCAGCAGTTCAGCATGTTCTTCATCAATAACCGAAACAAGCTCTGGGCAAAATTCCAGCACCTGATCTTTCAGAAGTGAAATATTGCGCCCGGCAGCCAGACCAGACACCGTGTAACGCTCGGGAAACTGCCTGATGATATTGAGAACATTAACCCCGATTGAACCGGTGGAACCGAGCAGAGAAAGCGTTTTCATCAGACTCCGGTGCAGATGAGGAAATAATAGAGAAACGGAGCAGTAAGTAACAGAGAATCGATTCGATCAAACACACCACCATGACCAGCCAGTAAGGTTCCCGAATCCTTGGTACCGGTTCCCCGCTTGATAATTGACTCGATCAAGTCTCCGATCATGCCGACAATCGAAAGGCAGAAAGCAACCAGAACAATATATCCCAATCCAGTAGACATATCGAGAAGCCACCAGAGTATGACAGCTACCGCAACACCACCGCACAGTCCGCCAGCAGCACCGACAACGGTCTTGTTCGGACTTATCGTTGGACAGAGTTTCTTTTTCCCCCAACGACACCCCAGCCAATAGGCGAAACTGTCAGAACCGCTGGTGATTCCGGAGAGAATAACAAGCCAGTACATACCATCACCACTATTCCTGATGGCAACGAGATGGGAACAGCAAAAACCGATAAAAACAAGTCCCAACGAACCACGGCTAAGCAGTACTAACGGGTTCTCAAAATGGCGATACTGGCACAGGGTAAAACAACTGAGGAAAAAAAATGACAGGATCAACCCGAACGCCGCCGGGAAGGCAGAATGATCCGTGAAGCCGATGACACATACCGGCAAGACCATAATCATCGCCATGAGAATCCGGGCTGCTGTTGAAAGCGTGGTTCCGACCGCCATTCTGACATACTCCAGACTACCGATAAAACCAAGCGCAACGACAACAATCCAGAAAAGGACACTTCCCCCCTTTAACAGCAGCAGCAACCACCCGGCTGCGAGCATAAGCCCCGGAACGGTTCTCGTCATTTATCCGCTCCCCTTACCTGCTCAGTAGTTTTACCAAACCGCCGTTCCCGCTGCTGATAATCCTCTATCGTTTTAATAAAAATATCGCGACGGAAATCGGGCCACATAACCCTGGTGAAGAATATTTCGGCATAGGATGCCTGCCACAATAGAAAATTTGACAATCGTGCCTCACCACCGGTTCGAATCAAGAGATCAGGATCAGGCTGACCAGCGGTATAAAGATGCTCTGAAAAAAGCTGATGATTGATCTTTTTCGGGTCAATATGTCCGTCCTTACAGTCACGAGCTATTGATTGTACCGCACGACAGATCTCGTCTCGAGCACCATAACTGAGCGCCAGATTCAATATCAGTGTCCTGTTTTCAGCCGTCTTCTCCATCGTTTCAAGCAAGACCTTACGCACACCTGAAGGAAGCCGTGAGGTGTCACCAAGACAATGAAGCCGGATACGGTTTTTTACCATCCGGTTCAATTCAGACAACAAATAGCTTTTGAGAATAGCCATCAAACCAGAAACTTCCTGTTCCGGCCGATTCCAGTTCTCGGATGAAAATGCGTACAGGGTCAGATGCCTTATGCCGATTTCCACCGATGTTTCCACAATATCACGAACCGAATCGGCACCGATCTTGTGTCCATACAATCGTGGCTTGTTCTGTTTCTGAGCCCACCTCCCGTTACCATCCATAATGATGGCAACGTGGGCAGGAATATGGTTTAAATCAAGGGATGCTGGCAGTGTCATAAAATGATCTGGCGATGGCGGAAGCAGGTACGGAGCTTACACTTCCATCATTTCCTTTTCTTTCGAGGCGGTAATCTCGTCTACCTGAGCAATATAGGAATCAGTTTCAGACTGAGCTTCGTCCTGCAGTTTGAATAAATCATCCTCGGAGATCTCTTTCTCCTTTTTTTGCTTTTTCAATGCATCGATGGCATCACGGCGGACATTCCTGATTGCAACCCTGAATTCTTCGGCTATCTTCTTCACCTTCTTAACCAGATCCTTTCTCGTTTCTTCAGTGAGCTGAGGAATATTGAGCCGAATGATTTTACCATCACTTACCGGGGTCAGTCCGATGTCAGACTTCAAAATCGCCTTTTCAATTGCCGGAATAACCTGGGGATCCCACGGCTGTATAGCAATCATCCGGCTTTCGGGAATGGTCAGCGTACCTACCTGGTTCAACGGCATCGTACTGTCATAGGCATCAACCATAATCCCATCAAGCAACGCCAGGGATGCACGACCGGTCCTCAGTTTGGATAACTCGACCTTATACGCATCCACGCTCTTTTCCATCTTTTCCGCCATTTCAAAAATCACTTCACTCATTCTCGTCACCTGTTATGCTGATCTCTCTTTTCTGATATCTGACTTCTCAGGAAATAAGGGTGCCGACTGATTCCCCGAGAACGGCACGCCTGATATTTCCCGGTACGGTCATATTCATGACCATAATGGGCTTGCCATCTTCCTTGGCAAGGGCAATTCCGGCAGCATCCATCACAGCGAGTCCTTGACCGAGCACCTGATCATAGGTAAGGTTTTCATACTTGACGGCATCAGAATATTTTACCGGATCCTTGTCATAGACACCGTCAACCTTTGTCGCCTTAATGATCACATCCGCGTCAATCTCAAGCGCCCTCAGCACACCCGCCGAATCTGTGGTAAAATAGGGATTTCCGGTTCCTGCGGCAAAAATGACCGCCCTTCCCTTTTCAAGATGCCTGGTTGCCCTTCTCCTGATATACGGTTCACAGACCGACTGCATCGGAATCGCCGACTGGACCCGCGTATCGACACCGCTTCGTTCCAGTGCATCCTGGAGGGCCAGACTGTTCATCACGGTCCCCAGCATTCCCATATTATCGGCCGTTGCCCGATCCATACCTTTACTGGCACCGGCAACTCCTCTGAATATGTTACCCGCACCGATCACAAGACCGATCTGGACACCCAGTTCGACGATCTCTTTTACCTGAGACGCAACAAAATCCAGGATTCCGGTATTGATACCGTAAGAGTCCTCTCCCATCAAAGCTTCACCGCTCAATTTCAGCAAAATACGCCGGTATTTGATCTGCATTAAAGCTCTCCCGGAGAAAAGTTGACCTTTGAGGTTATAAAAGATTTCACACCGAAGCGAAACCCGTTCATCTCCGCTATCTCATGAAAAACAACAGACAGTCCACGTCTGCAGAACCTTATTCTACGCCAATCTGGAAACGGGCAAAACGTTTGATAGAAATATTTTCTCCCATTTTACCGACACAATCAGTCAACAGATCCTGGATGGTAAGATCCGTATTTTTAACATACTTCTGCTCAAGCAGACAGATTTCAGCCAAAAATTTCTCGACCTTACCGGCGACAATCTTCTCGACAATATTTTCAGGCTTACCTGACTCAAGTGCTTGCTGGACATAAATATCCTTTTCACGGACAAGAATATTTTCTGGCACACCTTCCCGGTCAACAGCAACCGGATTGGTTGCTGCTATGTGCATTGCCAGATCCCGTGCCAACTCCCTGAACTGATCTGTCTTGGCAACAAAGTCGGTCTCACAATTCAGTTCAACCATAACACCAAGCTTACCGCCAGCATGAATATAGGTTTCAACAACACCCTCACTGGTAACACGGCCTGCACGTTTGGCCGCAACAGCAAGGCCTTTTTTTCGCAGCAGATCAACCGCTTTTTCCATGTCGCCATCAGTCTCATTGAGGGCTTTTTTACAATCCATCATACCTGCACTGGTCTTATCGCGCAGTTCCTTGACCATTTGACTGGTAATTTTCATCGTATTCCTCCAGTAGACAACCCAGCTGTTCGGTTGTTTATAAATTATCCAAGAATAATAAGGAAAAGGGGCTGTCTCTGGACACCCCCTTCAAAAAAATCAGCCCCAACTCCAGACACATGAAAAAGGAGCTCAAAAACAATGAACTACTCTGCTTTTACTTCACCTGATTCTGCAGCATCAACATCTGAAACCGCTTCAGCAGTCTGCTCAAAAGCTTCCCCTGAACCAGCCATTGCAGCTTCCAGAGCCTCGTCTGAAGCATTATCACCATCACGCTGAGCCTGCCCGGCCAGTACCGCTTCTGCAATATAAGAGCTGATCAATCGAATTGATTTAATTGCATCATCGTTTCCCGGAATCAGGTAATCAATACCATCAGGATCACAATTGGTGTCAGTAATAGCAACAACGGGAATATTGAGTTTATGGGCTTCGTTAACCGCAATGGCTTCTTTTTTGGGATCAACCACGAAGACAACACTTGGCAGGCCACGCATGTCCTTGATACCACCAACATTCCTTTCGAGTTTAATGCGCTCTTTTTCCATCAACAAAATCTCCTTTTTGGGAAATCGATTGATGGAGCCATCTTCCTGCATAGATTCAATGGATTTAAGCCGTTCAACACTGGTCTTAATCGTTTGGAAATTGGTCATCATACCACCGAGCCAGCGATGATCGACATAATACATACCGCATCTCTTCGCTTCCTCACGAATGATGGCCTGTGCCTGACGCTTGGTCCCTACAAACAGAATGGAACCACCGGCAGCGACTTCTTTCTTGATAAAATCACATGCCTTGTTGAATAACCGTCGGGTCAAATCAAGGTTGATAATATAAATACCATTGCGCGGACCATAAATATAAGGCTTCATCTTCGGATTCCAACGCCTGGTCTGATGTCCAAAATGCAGACCCGCCTGCAGCATTTCCTTTACTGTCACATTTGCCATAATTACCTCCCGTTTCTGGTTTTCCCTCCATCTCTATGAAATCGGCAGCAGAAGACAAACCGCTGACGACACCAGTTTTTTTAAGAGATGTGTGTTCTCTGTTTACAAAAAACGCCCACAATGAGACGTAAAACGTTTTCTTTTACCATGCATTACCGAGTTTTGCAAGCAGGCTGAGGATTGAAGACGACGTATTTTACTTAACGCCTGACCAGCGAACTCGGACCACCCAGGACCGCCTTTATCCATTCGAAACTGAACTTAAGCAACTCACCATCGTCACGAATCATTCTTTTTTTCCAGTCCCGATCAATACGGAATTGATCCAAAAGGCGCTGTTCTTTCATAAAAGCCCGGAACCCGTCGATGTTATAACAGGCCATAAACGCACGTTGCTGTCTACTCCCCCCAACACCCTCTCCCTGCCAGGGGTTACTCGCAAAAACGGTATCAACCTGGGCCCAGAGATCATTCATCAGGTTAAAAGTATCAAGGCGCTGGCTCCGAATCCACTGCTTGACGTTTACCTGGATATCTTCGGCATGGCCCTGACAATACTCATGACTGGTCATAAAATAAAATTCATCCGGCCTGACACCATCGAAACGTCGATCAACAGCCCGTTCCAGCGGATACGTACGACAGGCAGTCGGTCGGTCGTGATATACGCGACAACCGCTCTCATCCAGAAAAGGACATGCCTGCTCACCATCAAACGTTTCAAGTCTCAGGGTAACCGTCGGAAAATAAGGATTCCCTCCAGCCTTCAGCCCAGTATAACGCCGCATGAATGCTTCAGAGTCAATACCAAGACTTTGTTTTAACCTGATTATATCGTATGGATACAGGTCAAGATCGACATTTCTGCAGCACCGTGTAAAGCATGGAACCTCAGGATGACAGGCAAAGCAGAATGATTTATCACCGATCGGTACCATCCCCTCAGGAAACAATTTATGATCTTCCATTTTTTCTCAGGCAATAGATAAAAAAAAAGCTGACATGAATTCAACTCATGCCAGCTTTCATTGCGATATAAACAGACGAATCAGCTTTCTGCGATTTCAGCCTCATCTCCTCCAAGATCCTCCTCATAACCCACGAGCTCAATAATGGCCATGGAAGCAGCATCTCCTTTTCTGGTACCAGTCTTTATAATCCTCGTGTATCCACCATTGCGATCAGCAAACTGCTCCTGAATATCAGTGAACAATTTAGCCACAATATCCTTTTTACGAATATAACGTAAGGCTTGGCGGCGTGCATGCAAATCACCTCTCTTGGCAAGAGTGATCATTTTTTCGGCAATTGGCCGGAGCTCTTTGGCCTTCTGCTCGGTCGTCACAATTCTTTCATGTTCAAAAAGAGACGTCGCCATATTCCTGAACATCGCTTCCCTGTGTGAACTCGTACGACCGAGTTTTCTGCCGGATTTTCCATGTCTCATGATGATAACCTCACTATTTTTCTGGCCCAGGCCAGTAAATCTGCTCTCTGTAAGACCTGTCTGTTTTATCTATTCCTTGATCTTTTCTTCTATTTCCGGACGGGTCCAATTCTCGAGCTCCATACCGAGCTCCAGGTCCATTTCGGCAAGAAGTGTTTTGATCTCATTCAAGGATTTACGGCCAAAATTTTTGGTTTTCAGCATTTCCTGATCTGTCTTCTGAGCCAGATCACCAATAAAATATATTTCTGCATTTTTAAGACAGTTCGCTGAACGTACAGAAAGTTCCAGATCCTCGACCGGTTTGTCAAGATTCGGGTTAAGCGGCTCTGCTTTATCGTCGGGCTTCGCTTCCAGCTTCGGCTCTGCAATCTCTTCATTAAAGTTAATGAAGATGGTCATTTGATCCTTGAGGATCTTGGCAGCATACGCTATCGCATCTTCCGGCCGTACACTCCCGTCCGTTTCAATTTCAAGAGTCAGCTTGTCATAGTCAGTCTGCTGACCAACCCGTGCCTGAGATACAACATATTGAATTCTTTTGACCGGGGAGAAAATAGCATCAACAGGAATCTGTCCAATTGATAATTCATCCTTTGCCTGCATCTCAGCCGGCTGATAACCTTTTCCCCACTCAACCGTCATTTCAGCCCTGAACTCAGTATCTCCAGTCAAGGTACAAATCAGCTGCTGCGGATTCATCACTTCAACATACGGAGAAAAAACAATATCAGCCGCAGTAACTTCTCCCGCACCCTTTTTCTCAATAACAATCCGCTGAGACTCCTCGCAGTTCAATTTGAGTCGTACCTGCTTTATATTCAGAATGATCTCACTGACATCCTCCATCACATCCTTCAACGTAGTGAATTCATGCAGTACACCCTCTATTTTAACCGTGGTTATTGCAGCACCCTGAATAGAAGAAAGGAGGATTCTTCTCAACGAATTTCCGATGGTAGCGGCAAATCCACGCTCAAGCGGCTGACAGACAATCTTTGCATAAGAGCCGGTATGCCTGTCCTTGTCTAACTCAAGTTTTTCAGGCTTAATAAGCTCGTGCCAATTCCGGTAGAAGGGTATGTTTTCGTCGGCAGCGTGAGTCATATAATCCCTATAATCAAATTTTTAAAAAGCAAAAGCCCGTAAGCCGGATATCAGTACATCCATTCCAGGATCCAAAATCCACCGCTTAAAGGCACTTCAAGTTCCCGGTCATTCAAATCGCCTGGCTGACGACTTGAATGACCGATATACACGATCACCCCTACTTGGAGTAAAGTTCTACGATCAGTTGTTCCTGAATCGGCATAGTCAACTCTTCACGGTTGGGCAGTGCTTTGACCGTTGCCTTGTAGTTATCCTTGTTGAGTTCAATCCAGCTGGGAACCCCACGTCTTTCCACGGCCTCGAGACTATCGTTAATCAACGCATTTGCACGACTTTTCTCCTTGACCATAATTTCGTCTCCAGCAGAAACCTGAAACGACGGAATATTAACTTTCTTCCCGTTAACAAGGATATGCTTATGTCTTACCAATTGACGAGCCTGACTCCGTGAAGAGGCAAAACCCATTCGGAACACAGCATTGTCAAGTCTTCTTTCAAGCAGGACAAGAAGATTCTCACCGGTAACACCTTTCTGACGATCCGCTTTAATAAAATACTGATGGAACGGCCCTTCAAGCATACCGTACATCGCTTTAACTTTCTGTTTCTCTCTGAGCTGAACAGCGTAGTCAGACTGTTTTCTGAAGCGGGACTGGCCATGTTGTCCGGGAGCAAACGCCCTTCTTTCAAAAGAACATTTATCGGAATAACACCGATCCCCTTTTAAAAACAGTTTGATTCCTTCACGCCTGCAGCGACGACACGCTGCTCCAGTATATCTAGCCAACTTTAGCCTCCGTTGATTAAGCTATTTGCCTGCAGGTTCTACTCCGGTCGCTTATACACGGCGACGCTTGGGAGGTTTACAACCATTATGGGGTATCGGGGTAACATCATAGATTCGTGTCACCTCAAGTCCGGTACTGATAAGGGCACGAAGCGCAGCCTCACGTCCTGGCCCCGGCCCCTTGACCTTGACCTCAACCTTTCTCATACCCTGATCAGTTGCCTTTTTGCTTGCATCGGCAACGGCATTCTGGGCAGCAAAAGGCGTACTCTTCCGTGACCCTTTGAAACCAAGGACGCCCGAACTGCACCAGGATACCACATTGCCCTGCTTGTCAGAAATCGTAACAATTGTATTGTTAAAGGTGGAATAGATAAAAACAATGCCTTCCGGCACGTTCTTTTTCACCTTTCTCTTAGACTTCGTATCAGTCTTTTTTGCTGCTGCCATAATAGTACCTGTAATTTAACATTTATTTCCTGCGCGCTGCTCCGCGGCGGGGACCTTTTCTGGTCCTGGCATTCGTCTTCGTTTTCTGACCACGGCATGGCAGTCCCATGCGATGACGCCTTCCCCGATAACAACCGAGATCCATCAAACGCTTGATGTCCATTGACACTTCACGGCGCTTGTCACCCTCGACTACGTAATCATTCTCAATCACCTTACGGATTCTGGTAACATCGTCACCACTGAGATCATCACTGTTCATGGTGTATGGAAGATCCACCGTATCGAGAATTTTCCGTGCAGAGGCAAGACCAATCCCGTGAATATAGGTCAGCGCCCGGTCAATATGTTTGTTTTTCGGAAGGTCAACTCCTGCTATACGTGCCAAGGTATTTCTCCTTTAACAATAAATTTGCATCAAAAAATCGTTTTATCCCTGACGTTGCTTGTGCTTTTTCACTTTACAGGACACGCGAACAACGCCATTACGCTTGTAAACTTTGCAGTCACTGCACATTTTTCTTACAGATGATCGTACTTTCATGACGCACCTCTATTTCTTCTTTTTGGCGTTTTTAGCCCTGAATGTTACTCTTCCCCGGGACAGATCATACGGTGACAATTCTACCGTCACCCGGTCTCCCGGCAGAATCCTTATAAAATGCATTCTCATTTTGCCGGATATATGCGCAAGTACCTTGTGGCCATTATCCAATTCAACCTTGAACATGGCATTTGGTAAGGGCTCGATTATTGTCCCTTCAACTTCTATCGCTTCTTCCTTTGCCATAATGATCCTGCCAATAAGTAAATTTCAAAAACAAGCGATTATAATACAATTCTCAAAAAAAGAGAAGTATTATTTCCTTTCTTTATAAATTATCACGGGAACTCAGAATTACCGGACCATCTGAAGTAACCGCAACTGAATGTTCAAAATGAGCAGAAGGCTTTTTATCTCTGGTGACAACGGTCCAGCCATCACGCAATATCTTCACCTTATGACTGCCCGCATTCACCATCGGCTCAATAGCAATAACCATCCCTTCAATGAGCCGTGGAGAAGAGCCTTCCTGAACAAAATTAGGCACTTCTGGGGCCTCATGAAGAGCCGTTCCTATGCCGTGACCGACAAATTCCCTGACAATCGAGAAGTGATTCTGCTCAACATGTGCCTGTACAGCCGCTGAAACATCTGAAATCCGGTTACCGATAACAACCTTTTCAATACCCTTATACAACGACTCATCAGTAACCTTCAACAGACGATGCGTCGTGTGGTCAATTGTGCCAACCGGAATAGTTACAGCTGAATCACCATAAAAACCTTTGTAGACGGTACCAAAATCAACCGAAACGATATCTCCCTTTTTCAATTTCCTCTTTTTAGAGGGAATACCGTGAACAACCTCTTCATTGACAGAGGCACAGAGACTGCCGGGAAAGCCTCGATACCCTTTAAACGCAGGAACCGCCTGTCTTTTTCGACATAATAGTTCCGCTTCTTTATCAAGCTCCCAGGTAGTGATACCAGGTGCAACGATCTTTTGCAGCATCACCAGCACTTCAGCCACAATTCTATTTGCTTCCCGCATAATCTCAAGCTCATCACGGCTTTTCACCGTGATTGATCTCCCACCGGAATTATGCGCTGAAGCAGCGGACATCACTTACCTTCTCCCCCTGATCCTGCCTTGCTTCATAAACCCTTCATAGTTCCTCATGACCAGATGAGACTCTATCTGGGATATCGTATCAATCCCGACACCGACGACAATAAGTAACGCGGTGCCACCAAAATAGAAGGGAAGGCTCATTTTTGCAATCAAGATAGTAGGCAGAACACATATCGCACTCAGATAAATCGCACCGATTACCGTCAATCGGGTAAGTGCCTTGTCAATAAACTCTGCCGTTTTCCTGCCCGGTCTGATACCGGGAATAAAACCGCCGTTCTTCCTCAGGTTTTCAGCAACATCGTCCGGTTTGAATTGAACTGCCGCATAGAAAAAGCAGAAAAAGACGATCATTGCAACGAAACAGATATAGTAATAGATGGTCCCTGGAGACATTGCTGCTGAAATTCGCTGCACCCAGTCAATCTGAATAAAGCTGCCAATGGTCGCCGGAAACATCATGATTGAAGAGGCAAAAATGGGCGGAATGACCCCAGACACATTTATTTTCAATGGCAGATGCGAACTCTGACCGCCATAAACCCGCCGTCCGACAACCCGTTTTGCGTATTGAACCGGTATTCTCCGCTGGGCAGTTTCAAAATAGACAATGATACCGACAACCGCTGCCATCATCAGAATGATGAACGGGACAAAAAACACCTGAATTTCACCGGCCTTGACCAGCTGTATAAAATTGACCACAGCTGATGGACCACGGGCGACAATACCGGCAAAGATGATCAACGAAATACCATTTCCGACACCACGCTCTGTCATCTGTTCGCCTAGCCACATGATAAATGCAGTTCCGGAAGTCAGTGTGATCATCGTCATCAGTTTAAACTGAATCCCCGGATCAAGAACGATCATCTCACCACCAGGACTTGTCATGCTCTCAAGACCCACCGCAATAAACGACCCTTGAATAACGGACAGGACAACGGTACCGTAACGGGTATATTGTGTTATCTTGCGCTGCCCCGATTCTCCTTCCTTTTTCAGCGTTTCCAGCTGCGGGATAACAACGGTCAACAACTGCATGATGATGGAAGCACTGATATACGGCATGATGCCGAGAGCAAAAATGGAGAAATTTTCGAGCGCCCCTCCTGAAAACATATTGAACATTCCAAACAGCGTGCCCGCATTCTGCTGGAAGAAGGCATTGAGCGCCTCCCCATTAATCCCCGGAGTAGGAACCTGCACACCAATACGATAAACGGCGAGCATGATAATGGTGAACAATAGTCTTTTTCTCAGCTCGGGAATCTGTGCCGCACTTTGTATTCCGCTCATAAAATCATTCCTGCATCAAAGGAAAAGACACGAGAACGAGATAAAAAAGACAGACTGCCCTGGCAGTCTGTCTTTTTTACTTCTTTTTCAATGTCTACTTGGCAGCAGCGTCAACCGTGATGACGGTACCACCGGCTTTTTCGATCATTTCTTTTGCCTGTCCACTGACCTTATCAACCTGAACAGTCAATGCCTTGGTCACCTCACCATTGGCGAGAACCTTAACCGGCTGACCTTTTTTGGCAATCCCAGCCTGAACCAGGACCTCTCTCGTCACCTCCTGCCCCGCTTCAAAAGAATCGAGCTGGCTCAGGCTGACAATGGAATAGACCTTTTTAAAAATATTGTTGAAACCCCGCTTGGGCAATCTTCTTTGCAGTGGCATCTGGCCGCCCTCAAAGCCCGGCTTCGACTTATAACCGGAGCGGGATCTGGCACCCTTGTGTCCGCGGCCGGCCGTCTTGCCATGCCCGGACCCCTGACCACGCCCGACGCGCTTGCGTTCCCTGTTTGATCCTTTCTGCGGGGAAAGGTTTCCAAGAGTCAACATTTAAACCTCCTCTATACGAACAAGATGCCCGACTTTGGCAAGCATGCCCCTGATCTCGGGAGTATCTTTACGCGTAACAGTTTTATTCATTTTGGTTAGCCCGAGACCGGTCAGGGTCGCACGAATTTTTTCCGTACTCCCGATACCGCTCTTGACCAGAGTAAATGTAATTGTATCAGCCATATGACTACACCGTACCGTCTAAAAAAAAAAGTTTCCGTTTCACACAGATTCCACACCAGCGAAAACCATTGATCAGGCCATAATTTCCTCAACACTCTTGCCCCGCAGATCGGCGATTTTCTGAGCGGAGCGGAGTGATTTCAAACCATCAAGGGTCGCCTTAACCATATTGTGCGGATTGTGAGAACCGAGACATTTGGTCAGGATATTATTGACTCCCGCTGCCTCAAGCACCGCTCTGACAGGCCCGCCTGCAATGACACCGGTACCGGCAGAGGCCGGTTTCAACAAAACACGTCCTGCTCCATACCTACCGATTATTTCATGAGGAATGGAAATATCGGTTAATGAAACAGAAGTCATATCCTTACGCGCCTTTTCAATTCCCTTACGAATTGCTTCAGGAACCTGGTTGGCCTTACCAAGACCATAACCTACCTTTCCCTTGCCATCACCAACAACGACAATTGCACTAAAGCTGAAGCGACGACCACCTTTGACAACCTTGGCAACTCTATTGATATAGACAATTTTTTCAATAAGTTCCTCGGTTGCCTCACTTTTGGAACGCTTAAACTCAGACAACGGACACCCCCATAATCACAAAATTAAAATTCCAGCCCGCCTTCACGAGCTCCATCGGAAAGAGACTTGATCCGTCCTTGGTAGATATAACCACCACGATCAAACACGACCTTGTTGATACCTGCCTTCTTGGCCCGCTCGGCGATCATTATGCCAACTTTTCTGGCATCAGCTGCCTTACCTTTCCCTTCTTCCTTCTCAAACGCTTTATCAACCGTTGACATTGATGTGAGAGTAACACCAGCAACATCATCTATGATCTGGGCATAAATATGCTTGCTACTTTTGAATACGCTCAGGCGCGGCTGCTCGCTGGTTCCAGAAATTTTCTTGCGAATCCTGCGCACCCTTTTTTTTCGTGCAACGGTACTGGGATTTGTTTTAGCCATTTTATCTATCCCTGTCAGTTAAATAAGGTTCTCACACGCTTTATGCACCGGCAGCACCGGATTTACCAACCTTGCGTACGATATGTTCATCTTCGTAACGAATACCTTTTCCTTTATACGGTTCAGGTTTCCTGATCGCACGAATCTGCGATGCGGTCATCCCTAAAACCTCTTTGTCTATCGACTCAAGGGTGATAACCGTATTATTATCAACACGAGCGGAAACATCCTCCGGCAGCGTGAATTCAACCGGGTTGGAGTAACCAACACTTAAGGTCAGATCTTTTCCGGCTACGCTGGCACGATAGCCAACACCTTCTATGACCAACACCTTTTTAAACCCCTGATCAACGCCGACAACCATATTGTTGACTAGAGACCGCACCAACCCGCGAAATGCGTTCAGTTTCTTGTCGTTTTCACCACCTGTAACCAGCAATTCCCCATCCTTCAGTTCGACACTGATACCGGGATGAATCGTACGACTGAGACTGCCTTTACTTCCAGTTACAACAATATCCTGCCCTTTGATTTCGACCTTGACACCAGAGGGCACCGGGATCGGCATTTTTCCAATTCGAGACATTTTTTCCTCCGTTACCTGCCGGTCTTACCAGACTTCACAAAGAATCTCACCACCGGTCTTTTGCTCGCGCGCGACACGGTCAGTAACAATACCCTTCGATGTAGAAACAACCGCAATGCCCATTCCGTTAAGAACTCTGGGGATTGCATCGGCCTTTGCATACTGGCGCAAACCAGGCTTGCTCACCCGTTTGATGCCGGTGATAACCGACTCCCCTTCCGGACCATATTTCAGATTGATCGTCAAGGTCCCCTGTGGTCCATCCTCCGATACCTCATAACCGAGGATAAAACCTTCGTCCTTCAGTACCCTGGCAACATTAACCTTTACATTGGATTTCGGCATCTGTACCGAATCGAATTTCACCATTACCGCATTTCGTATCCTGGTCAGCATGTCTGCCAGGGGATCGCTCATTGACATAGCGAACACTCCTCATTGTATCAATGGCTTGACTCTGTCCACCGTAACACACTGTTACCAGCTGGACTTGGTCACACCTGTTATTTCACCGCTGGACGCAAGTTTCCTGAAGCAGATCCTGCAAACACCGAACTTCCTCATATAAGCACGGGGACGCCCGCACAACGGGCATCGGTTATATTTACGAACCTTGAATTTAGGGTCACGCTGCGACCGGGCAATAATTGATTTCTTAGCCAAACCAACCTCCGTAATTCATTGACATTCCTGAAACAGGAATCATTTCTTAAACGGCATTCCCATCAACCGTAACAGTGCACGTCCTTCATCATCAGTCGGTGCCGTTGTTACGATTGTAATGTTAAGGCCTTTAATTTTATCAATTTTATCATAATCAATCTCAGGGAAAATAATCTGCTCCTTCACCCCGAGTGAATAATTACCGCGACCGTCAAACCATTTTGGCGACATCCCTCTAAAGTCACGAACCCGGGGCAAGGCAATATTAACAAGTTTACTCAGAAAAGCATACATCCGCTCACCCCTGAGCGTTACCCGACAGCCAATCGGTACCCCTTCACGGAGTTTAAAACCAGCTATCGATTTTTTCGCCTTGGTTACAACCGCCTTTTGACCGGCAATCATGGTCAATTCCCCAACGGCACCATCAATAATCTTAGGATTCTGAACAGCCTCGCCGAGTCCCATATTAAGCACAATCTTTTCAAGCTTGGGTACCTGCATGATATTGGTGTAACCAAACTCCTTTTTCAGTGCCGGGACACATTCATTGTAATAGTATTCTTTAAGCGCACCCATTTATAACTCCTGTCATCAACCTTCTGCTGACTGTTATTTACTTTCTATAGACTCGCCACACTTCTTGCAGTAACGAACCTTGGTGCCATCGTCAAGGATCTTCTTACCGATTCGACCAGTCTGTGTACATTCCGGACAAATCAGCTGCAGATTTGACACGTGAATAGGAGCCTCTCGCTCAACTATCTGCCCCTGCTGGTTCATTTCCCGCGGCTTGGTGTGTCGCTTGATCATGTTGATCCGCTCCACCGTCGCCATGCTATCGGCAGGAAAAACCTTCAGGATCTTTCCAACTCTGCCCTTATCCTTGCCGGCAATAACCTCAACCTGATCGTTTGCCTTGAGATATGTTCTTCCCTGTCTCATCTCTATACCTATGTTCCTATCTTCTATTTCAGCCTGGTTCAATTGATTACAGTACTTCAGGAGCCAGTGAAATAATCTTCATGAACCCCTGGTTCCTCAATTCTCTGGCAACAGGTCCGAAAATACGGGTACCGACCGGTTCCCCGGATGTTGCGAGAATGACAGCAGCGTTTTCGTCAAATCGTACCCAGGTATCGTCCATACGCTTCAGTGGTTTGGCGGTGCGAACGATAACTGCTTTCATCACATCCCCTTTCTTGACCTTCGCGTGAGGAAGTGCCTCCTTGACCGTTACGACAATGACGTCGCCTATACTGGCATATCTTTTTTTGGTGCCGCCAAGTACACGGATGCAAAGTACCTTTTTTGCCCCGGAGTTATCGGCAACGTTCAGCATTGTTTCAGTTTGTATCATAATGTCACCTGATTCTACGTCATCCTAAACGGGACGTTATCGTTACACTGCCTGCTCAAGAACAGTTTTAATCCGCCAGCGTTTCTTCTTGCTGAGCGGACGGCATTCCTCAATCAAAACAACGTCGCCTATATTACATCTGTTTTCAGGATCGTCAGCGAGGTATTTGACGCTGGTCTTAACATATTTGCCATACAGCTTATGACGAAATGTGCGTTCAACCCGGACAACAACACTTTTCTCCATTCTGTTACTGACAACAGAACCTGTCCTCGTTTTTCTTGATTTTTTCTTTTCACTCATAATGTAATTTGAAGATCTACCTACGTTCTTTCTTCTCCGCTTTTATTTTTTTAGTCTATACGCCTTTTTCAGCGGCAATCGTTTTCAGACGCGCAATCTCTTTTTTAATTTTTTTCATCCGTGAAGTATCTTCAAGTGGTCTGATCTTGTGCTGAAACTTCAGGTTACCCAACTCTTCACGAAGCTCTTTTTCCTTCTTGACGAGTTCTTCGTCAGACAATTGTCTTATTTCACCAACTTTCATAACGTACTCCTCTTAGCGATGACCTTGGTACCAAAAGGAAGCTTGTTTCCAGCGAGAGTCAAAGCGCGTACCGCAAGCGCCTCATCGACACCGGCAAGTTCATACAAAATCTTTCCGGGCTTGACAGGGGCTACCCAATACTCCGGGCTCCCTTTACCTTTACCCATCCTGGTTTCCGCCGGCTTCTTCGTTACCGGCTTGTCCGGAAAAACACGGATCCAGACTTTTCCACCACGTTTAATCTTCCTGTTAATGGCTACACGGGCAGCCTCTATCTGCTGGGCTGTCATCTTACCACTGCTGGTTGCTTTCAGCGCAAACTCTCCAAACGAGATGGAGGATCCCCGCCGGGCTGTTCCACGTAGTCTGCCCTTGAACACCTTTCTATGTTTTACCTTTCTGGGACTCAGCATTTCTTACTCCATGTTTCCTGACCTGGTATCTCAAAAAAAGAACGAATCAGTTGACTGCTTCCTTCTCGTCGAGAATTTCACCATTAAATATCCACACCTTCACGCCAATAATACCGTACGTGGTACTGGCTTCAGCTAGTGCATAGTCAACATCAGCCCGCAATGTATGGAGCGGCACGCGACCTTCTCGTACCCACTCGCATCGGGACATCTCAGCACCGCCGAGCCTGCCGGAACAGGAAATCTTGATTCCCTGAACACCAAATCTCAGCGCCGAATTAACAGCTTTTTTCATTGCACGCCTGAACGCAACACGACGCTCAAGCTGTGAAGCAATAGATTCCGCAACCAGCTGGGCATCTGCCTCAGGTCTTCTTATTTCCTGAATATCAAGCGTCACCGGTCTGTCGACAAAGCGCTCCAGATCTTTCTTCAACAGCTCAATCTCAGATCCCTTTTTACCGATAACAATCCCCGGACGCGCGGTGAACAATTTTACCCGCAGCTTCTCGCCGGTCCTTTCAATCTTCATTTTGGACAGTCCGGCATGGTAGAGACGTTTTTTCAAATACTTCCGAATCTTCTGATCCTCGATAAGATACGATGAGTATTCCTTATCCGCATACCATACCGAATCCCATGTACGGGTGATATTCAGTCTTAGTCCTAATGGATTAACCTTCTGCCCCAAAACAATCCTCCACATGAGTAAATTGTTAATTAATGACGTCTATTCGCAGGCAATATCCCCGCTGCACCTTACATTTCATCAAGAATGACGGTAATATGACTGGTACGTTTAATAACGCCTGTAGCCCGTCCCATTGCCCTTGGTCTGATGCGCTTGAGAGACGGTCCACCATCAATACAAACCTTTTTAATAAACAAATTATCGACATCAACGGTATCGTCCTGGGTCGCATTGGCGACTGCAGATTCGATTACCTGCCTCAGAATACCTGCTGCCTTCTGGGGCATGAACTTCAGTGTCGTGAGTGCCTGATCTACGTCCATTCCCCGCACCACATCTGCAACAAGTCTGGTTTTTTGTGGTGACACACGGATATATTTCCCTACGGCTCGTGCTTCCATCTTATTTGCTCCCAATACGTACTGTCAGAAACAGTTTTTACTTTTTCTTGTCAGATGCATGGCCATAATAGGTTCGGGTCGGTGAAAATTCGCCCAATTTGTGTCCGACCATGTTTTCGGAGACAAACACCGGAATAAATTTCCTACCGTTATGAACCGCAAAGGTGAGGCCAACCATCTCAGGGCTGATATCGGATCTGCGTGACCAGGTTTTGATCACCTTCCGGGAACCCGTTTCAATGGCATTTTCGACTTTTTTCATCAAATGATCGTCGATAAAGGGTCCTTTTTTTACTGAACGAGACATTGTCTACTCCTTATTAAGATCTCCGCTTGACAATCATCTTGTCTGAAGCTTTCTTATTCCTGGTCTTGTAGCCCTTGGTCGGTTTACCCCATGGTGTGCAGGGGTGTCGGCCGCCTGAACTTTTACCTTCACCACCACCCATCGGATGATCAACCGGGTTCATGGCAACACCCCGTACATGCGGTCTTCTGCCGAGCCATCTGCTGCGGCCCGCCTTCCCCAGTTTACGGCTTTCAAACTCCCGGTTACCAACCTGACCAATGCAGGCACGGCAAAGATTATGAAACTTTCGTACTTCGCCTGATGGCAAACGTACAAGGACATAACTCCCTTCCTTTGCCATCAATTGGGCAGCAGCTCCTGCACTGCGCACCAGTTGGCCGCCCTTACCGATTTTCATCTCAATATTGTGAATTATCGTACCAAGTGGAATATTCAGCATCGGCAGACAATTCCCGGGTTGAATATCAGCATTCTCACCGGCAACAACCTTGTCTCCAACAGCAATGCCATCAGGAGCAAGAATATATTTCTTCTCTCCATCAAGGTAGCTGAGCAGGGCAATGTTGGCTGATCTGTTTGGATCGTATTCTATAGCCACAACGGTGGCCGCAATATCGGTCTTACTTCTTTTAAAGTCAATAACCCGATATTTGCGCTTATGCCCACCACCCATATGGCGTGCAGTCACGCGTCCGTAGTTGTTACGGCCGCCGCTCTTGGACAAACTTGTCACCAGGCTTTTTTCAGGCCTTTTCTTTGACAAATCCGGATTTTTGGTAGACACATGGTGGCGTTTACCGGCTGATGTTGGTTTATATGTCTTTATAGCCATGATTTCCCAATCGCTCCATCATCTGTGAGTGGACAATCTTGTTTTTGTTTCGCTCCAATCCGACAATCTATTTTCGTCTACAATTCATCAACGAAATTGATTTCCCCTTCGGACAGGGTGACATACGCTTTCTTCCAGTCACGAGTGAAACCGATATGTCGTCCAACCCTTTTCTGCTTGCCGTGAATGGAAGCCGTCCGTACGCTTTTGACCTTCACGTCAAACATTTTCTCTACGGCCTGCTTGATTTCTATCTTGTTGGCAGCAGGATGTACCTTGAAAACAATCTTATTATCAATTTCCTGCTGCAGCGTTGCCTTTTCTGTGAGGCAGGGTCCCTTCAGTACGTTATATAAATCTTTCATGCCGAAAACCTCTCTTCAAGGCTTGAAATTGCAGGTTGCAAAAGCACAAGCTTTTTATGAAGGAGAATATCATACACATTTACCCCTTCCGGGTTAAGCACTTTGAACCCGTTAACATTCCTGGATGACTTGCTCAGATTATCGTCTGCTTCGTTGATGACCAACAGGGCGTTATCGATCTCAAGCGTCTTCATCACAGAAACGAACTCTTTGGTTTTAATCCGTTCCAGCGTAAAATTATCAAGAACCATCAAATTCCCTTCCTGAAAACGTGCAGACATGGCCATCGCTACCGCCTGCCGTTTAACCTTCTTGTTGAGCTTGAAACGATAGTCACGTGGTTTCGGTCCAAAAACGGTTCCACCTCCACGCCATACCGGTGAGCGTCTGCTACCGGAACGGGCACGTCCTGTTCCCTTCTGCCGCCACGGTTTGGCGCTGCTTCCCCTGACTTCACTGCGAGTCTTCGTGCTTGCCGTTCCTGCACGTTTTGCCGCACGTTGCATGCGAACAACATCATGAAGCAGATACTCCTTGACTTCAAGATTGAATACCTGATCATTCAGTTCGATCTCGCCAACTTTCTCGTTCTTAATATTTTTAACTTCTACCGTTGACATTATGCTCTCCTTGAACCGGTCACGTATGAACTATTATTTCGGAAAAATCTTCAGCAGACCGTTCTTGGCTCCGGGAACAGACCCCTTTAACAGCACGACATTCTCTTCCGAACGAACATCGATAACCATCATATTTTTCTTCAGAACCGTATCATTGCCCATCCGTCCCGGCATTTTCTTCCCTTTGATAACCCTTGCAGGCCACGCACTGCAGCCAATGGAACCCGGCGCACGATGGAACCCTGAGCCATGTCCGGCACCACCACCTTTGAAGCCATGTCGCTTCATAACACCCTGGAATCCCATCCCCTTACTGGTTCCCTGCACATCTACAAGATCACCTACCTTAAGGATATCGTTTGCCAAAAGCCGCTGACCGAGTTCAAATTCTTCGGGCTTTTCCACCCTGAACTCACGAATATGATAAAAACCATCTACGCCGGCCTTTTTGAAATGGCCTGCCTGGGGCTTATTGACCCGCTGCGCCTTCTTGCTGTCAAACCCTACCTGAATAGCATTATAGCCTTCCTTCTCAACGGTCTTGACCTGAAGAACGGTACAGGGACCGGTCTCAACGACAGTTACCGGAATCGCAATTCCCGTCTCGTCATAGACGCGGGTCATTCCTCTTTTCTTACCCAATATACCTAGTGTCTTTGGCATGATTGTACCCGATGCTTCAATTTACATTTCGTTAACTGCCGCTTATGGCAATTTGATCTCAACATCCACACCTGCTGAGAGCTCCAGTTTCATCAACAGGTCGATGGTCTGCTGGGTCGGCTCAAGAATATCGAGCAACCTGCGATGAGTCCTCATCTCAAACTGCTCACGGGATTTCTTATCCACGTGCGGAGACCGGAGAATACAATACTTATTGATAGTCGTCGGCAGTGGAATCGGTCCTGCAACAGCTGACCCGGTTCTTCGTGCGGTATCGACGATCTCATGAGTAGACTGGTCAAGCAGTTTGTGATCGTACGCCTTGAGGCGGATACGGATTTTCTCTGTAGGTATCATTTAGCTACACCTTTGAATTACGATAAAATTTCACTGATAACACCAGCGCCAACCGTCCTGCCGCCCTCACGGATTGCAAAACGAAGACCAACATCCATCGCGATCGGTGTAATCAA